>ENA-OYZQ01000005-OYZQ01000005.1-human-gut-metagenome-genome-assembly--contig:-NODE-5-length-119793-cov-18.836969_pt1 | contig 119793 bp, 101 predicted proteins | sample MGYA00244076_ERZ653476 | MGnify/ENA primary metagenome ERZ653476 (study PRJEB26926, sample SAMN06164996) | human gut metagenome | biome: ENVO:00009003; feature: ENVO:2100002; material: ENVO:00002003... | reverse complement strand
CACTTAACCCACAGACAGCGTGGAGTTTATACCCAAAGTAGTATATCTTCTGAGTAGCGCAATAGCCAAATGCAGGAGAGTTTGTTACGTCTGTTCCTTTCATCTTGCAACGCAAGCCTCTGGACAAGCGACACACCTCTATTGGTTTGGAATCTATGCAGAAATATTCTTCTGCACCATCCATCTTTGACGCTATGCGCTTACGAATCTTCTCACATAGTTCCGCAGTGAACTTTCGCCTGTCATTGAACTGGCGTCGAGAAATCAGATTTGGCATATCTGCCTTATACTCCTTCAGCCTATCGAACAAGTTGTTTTCACTGTCGATGCTAAGATGCTCGGCTGTCAAGCTCAAAGCAACAACTTCGAGGTCTGAAAAACGTGGTACGACTCCTGGGCGAGGAATATTTCCTAGCTCATTAACTAAATTTTTGGAGAAATCCTTGCATATCTCAAGAATTTTTACGAAATTTGCATACAAGTTGTGCATAGCGTGAAATATATAACTTTATAATTGGACACTACAAAGTTACTAAAAATCAACGAGATGCACAACTTTTTTCTCCATAAAAATATACTAATTTTCAGGCGGTTTTTTAATTCCGCCAACAGGTTTATAGCACATAAATATAGTGTAGCATTTAGACTAAAATAAAATACAAATATGAAGAAAGTATTTTCAACAACAATCTTGTGTCTCTCGGCAATGACCCAAATGATGGCACAGAATATCATGGGAAAAGTAGTGGACACCAAGGGTGAGCCTTTGGCTTTCGCCAATGTGGTGCTTCTAAACAGGCAAGACTCCGCGTTCGTCAAGGGAGCGGTGAGTGGAGAGGATGGTAGCTTCTCAATAGACTCCGTCTGCAATGGCGGAATCATCAAGGTGACATCCGTGGGCTACAAAACCATCTGCAAGGATTGCGAGGGTGAAAATGTGGGTGTCATCAAGGTGGAAGAGGACAGCAAGATGCTCGGTGAAGTTGTGGTGAAATCATCACGCCCTGTTATTGCCATCAAGGGCAATGCCTTGGTTACTACTGTAGTTAATTCTCAACTGTCTCATGCAGGCACGGCGAACGATGTGTTGCGCCAAGTGCCGATGGTTACTGGCAGGGATGGAAACTTCGAGGTGTTTGGTAAGGGTACGCCGCTCATCTATATCAATGGTCGTCTTGTCCAAGACAAAAATGAACTTGCACAGCTCAATTCACAGGACATCAAGAATGTTGAAGTCATTACAAATCCTGGTTCCAAGTATGATGCCTCCGTCAAGTCTGTCATCCGCATTCGCACCAAGTTGCCACAAGGTGACGGCTTTAGTGGAACACTTCGTGCTCAAAATGGCTTCCGCCACTATTTTTCGAGCATGGAGCAAGCTAACTTGAAATACCGTACGGGTGGACTGGAGTTGTTCACCAATCTCAATTACTATGGCGGCAAATTCTATAGTCATGAGAATACGAACATGGAAACGCAAGGTTCTACCACTTGGCTTCAGAACATAGAGAGCATCAACCGCATGAGAAATAATGAGTTCTTTGGCAAGTTTGGCTTGTCATGGATGATCAGTGAACGTCATTCCATCGGTGCTTACTATATGAATGGAGTGGGTTTACAAAAGCCTCATTCAGATTATAGCTCTATATCGTATGCCAATGGTAAATTGGACGATGAGGTTTCAGCTGTGAAAGAGGGGAGAATTCATGCTGTGCCGAAGCACCATGCCAATATCTATTATAATGGTGATGTAGGCAAACTGGGCATTGACTTCAACATGGATTATATGTGGAGAAAGAAGCATGAAAATTCCGATCAGTCTGAGACGAATATGAATCAGCAGAAGAATTTGGTGGCATCCACAAGCATTGGACACTCACGGATGTTTGCGGAAAAGTTGGTGTTGAGCTATCCTTTGTGGAAAGGACAAATCGAAGTGGGAAATGAATATACAGCCTCTCAGGTGCTGAATGATTTCAATATCAATATGGCAACCATTGGCAACAGCAATACCAAGAGTGACGAGAAGAACATGGCTGGTTTCTTCTCCATCGGTCAACAGTTTGGGAAAATCGCAGTAGAGGCAGGTCTTCGCTATGAGCATGTTCGTTTTAAATATACAGAGGATGGACAACTCAAGGAAGATAAGAGCAAGACTTACAACAACGTGTTCCCTTCACTCGCCATTTCTACAGAGATAGGTAAGACACAATGGGCATTGAGTTACAACAGCAAGATGCAGCGTCCATCATACGATGACCTTGATGGAACACTCAACTATGTCAATCGCTTGACCTTGCAAAGTGGTAATCCTTATCTTTCTCCTGTCAAGATTCATTCCGTGGAGTTGATGGGTGCTTGGAAGCAATTCTTTGCAAAGGTATCATACGAGTACAAGAAGAATGCCATCATCAACGAATCGAAACCATACGGCGAGGATGGAGAAATGAAGTTGCTCACGATGGAGAATACGCCAAAGATACAAGAGTTGCAGGCTTTCCTTGGCGCACAATTCCAAATCGGATTTTGGCAACCAAAGGTAAATGCCGGCATCATCAAACAGTGGTTCTCTGGGGAATATCTGGGTGAACGCAAGTCCTTCTATAATCCATTAGCTGTAGTACAGTTTCAGAATGCCATCCATTTACCAGGCGACATCTGGATGAACATAGACATAGAATGGAACAGCCGTGGTAACAAGGAAAATATGAAACTCAGTTCTTCCTCATACCTCAATGCCAAACTTTACAAGGCTTTTTGCAGAAATCGTTTCTCGGTTACGCTCGAAGGTAACGACATCTTCAACAAGAGCAATCGTGACGTACAATTCTACAACAAGGATGTTACGCTTTGGCAAAGCATCACAAACGACAGCCGTTCCTTGCTCTTGACATTGCAGTATAACTTCAATGCATCAAGAAGCAGATACAAGGGACAAGGTGCTGGTAAAGAGGAGTTGAATCGCTTCTAAAAATAAAAAGAGGTATCCGAAAATCTTAAAAAGAGTAGGAATATGATTTAATTTTTATACATTATGGAAACAAACAACGATTTGTTGAAGCTCTCAGAAAAAATGGGGCTTCGCGGATTAGAGGACGAGTGCATTGTCCTTGAGGATGAACGTGCTGATGACATTTATGGCGGCAAGTTTGTCTGCTTTGGCAATTACAACAACTGTTCATTTGGCAATTGTGCCTAAAATGGTACATTAGTATGTTTTTGAGAGTTGGCCTTTTGTGCCTTGTTTGACATAAAAAGTCAACTCTCGTTTTTTTACAAACGAATAGAAATGAATTACATATTATCAAAATACACTTTTGCAGTTTCTAAACGCACTTCTAGTGGTCAGGAAATTTGTTTGCTGTTTTCTGGACGAACAGGCAAAAATATTTTAGTCTCTAAAAAAGTTTTTTCTATAGTTGAGAATGGAAAATTTACCACTCTTCAGCCAAAAGTATTGGAAATTTTAATATCAGAGAAAGTTCTTGTTCCAAGTACAGAAGATGAATTGGATGAAATCAACAAGGAAAATAAAGTGCAATTATCAAAAAAATCCACTGATCGATTGTATGTGTCAATCCAGCCAACAGCCGCTTGTCAACTTGCCTGCGACTATTGCGGACAAGCTCATTCTCGCAAGTTTTTAACGGATAGCTTGATAGAACAAATAGTTTGTCGCATCAAGCAAAAAATATCCCTAAAAGATACAAAGTCGTTAGAGATAGGATGGTTTGGTGGTGAGCCATTGATGGCTTTTTCCAAGATGAAAAAGTTAAATGAACAATTGAAAGATATTGCAATTAGTCGTAACCTAAAATATACAGGACATATAACAACTAATGGTTACGCATTGTCTCCTTCTATATACAAAATGCTGAAGGAAGATTTCAATGTGTATCGTATAGAAATTACTCTTGATGGTAGCAAGGAATTTCATGACAAAAGAAGAGTAACGACAAGCGGAATTGGTTCTTTCGATATCATCTTCAACAATTTAAAGGCAATCACTCAATCCCCTTTCTATGATAAAAATACATGTGTGATTAGTATTAGATGCAATGTAGATGAAAGAAATATTGAAGGGGTTATGCCTTTGTTGGAAATGCTATATAAGCATAATATGCAGGATAAGATTATTTTCTATACAACCCCTGTTGTCTCATGGTCTAACAATGGAGCAGGTAGTATGCTAGGACATAAATTGTTAGGAAAGTTGTCTTCAAAGCATATAGAATATATGATAAATCATAATTTCAAGGTTACAATTCTTCCGAAAAGAGTTGCTCCTTACCAATGTATAGGAACAGACAATGATGCAGAAATGTATGATGCTGATGGAAATATTCTGGATTGTTCAGAAACCTCTTATTCCGAGTATTATAAGTCCAAAGGTTTTGTTTTGGGAAATGTAGAACAAAAAATAATAGTTCCGAATAAGCGTAGTTGTTTGCATGATGTTCCTCAAATGTTACTTGAAAAACGAGTATACCCTTGCAACAACTGTAAGTTTTACCCTCTTTGCGGAGGTCTATGTCCACTTGGCTTATTGGAAAAAGAGCCACGATGTCCTTCTTTCATATACAATATTGAAGATAGGATATATTTGGATTATCTAGCAAAAATAAAGAAATAAAAAGATGAATATTATTCAATCATTTTTCAACAAACGTATAACACCCCAAAATTTAAATTATAGAGGGGGCTACTTATCTTCATTTGTATTTTGGTTATCAATTGCATATAGTTGTTTACTTCTCAAGCGTAATAACCCTACATTACGCTTGTTGTTTTATGGTAATGAAACAATTGTTCACATCTTGAAGGATTTGTTTAAGTTGCCATATGACAAATATTATATTTGTGATTACAACGGTGATTACAATGAATGGTTTTATTGTTGGCCCAAGATTTTAACTTATCAAAGACAAAAAGAGCCATTTATACATATAGATTCCGATATTTTTATGTGGACTCCAATACCTGAAGCTTTATTGAAAGCTCCATTAGTGGCTCAACATAAAGAAAGAGACTCTAACTTTTATAGAGAAGTATTCAATGAAATAAAAAAGGATAATATCCAACTGCCACAGTACATAATGCAACATTGTATTGGGGACAAATATATTTCCTCATTTAATGCAGGGATTATTGGTGGAAATGACCTATTGTTCTTGCAGCGATATATTAATAATATAATAAATTTTGTTTCAAAGAATAAAGGTAATTTAGACAAAGCTTCTCGCAAATTTTTATACAATGTAGTTCTTGAACAGTGGTTATATTATGGAATGACCACTTTTGAGCATAAAGAGGTGTGTACATACTATAAAAAAGTAATTACAGATTTTGACATGCAAGATGCTACTGTTCCGACACAAACTGTTTCTGGCACACCTTTGAAATATATGCATGTTATGGAATACAAAGATAATATTCGTTGCAATAGGTTTATTGTTTATAATATGTTAAATGATTTCCCTAAGGAATACAAGCAAATTCTCACAGCTTGTGCCGAGATAGGAATAGATTGCCCAATATTTAGTAGTGACTTGGTATCAAAGAAATCTTTAAGATTGGAAAAACTTAAAAGTTTAACAAACTTGACAAAGTTGGAATCTGAGGAATTAAATGCATACGAAACTTTAAAGGAAAACTACAAAAATAGTTTTCTAAAAAACAGAAAAGAGCTTATCAAGATACAGCAGCACCAAATACAAAAGGTAAAAATGCTTCAAAATTCGTTAATATCTGATGAGCATAAAATAGAAATGGAATTGTCTCATACTTTAAAAATTATTGAATGCAAAGAATCCCTGCTTGATTTGCTTGTATTTAAGTCTAAGCATCATAAAGCATCCAAGTGCATTCTATGGGTTTACAACCCTATATTGAACAAAGTAGATGAGTTTGTTTGGTCTTATAAGAAAGTGCAATTTCTTAAAGAACTTCTTAGAGAAGAAAATGCAAACTTACTTCTGCTTCAAGCATATGGTAAAGCATTAGAAATAGATTCTGATTTAAACACTTTTATAAGACAATGCGTTTTTGACGGAATTATAAATATTGAAAAAAAATGAAAATAGTCCAGACATATTATAGTTATGCTGATAACAAAAATCCGATTTATGATACTGCAGGTTTTCTTACTGCTGACATGAATTGGAAAAGCATGGCTGTCAGCTGCCTTCTTCTCAAAAAACATTACGGAAGCGTCACCTTATATTGCAACGGTAGTGTAAAAGAGATTGTAAGCGAATTGAAAATTCCTTATGATGAGATTGTTGTGATTCCAGATTTTATGCAAGAGTACAAAGGTTGTAACCTTTGGGCTTTGCCTAAGATATATACATATTCTCAACAAAAAACTCCCTTTTTGCATGTTGATTGCGATTGGTTTATGTTCGATAGACTCTCAACACAAATAGAGAAGTCTGATGTCATAGGACAAAATATAGAGTACGACGACCAATATTATAACAAAAGAACATTTGAAAAAATGTTGAGCTATGGTTGTGAATTTCCTTTATGGATAAAAGACATTGCAGAGTCTAGTTCTATTCTTAGAGTTATAAACGCAGGAGTTTTAGGAGGACAAGACATTTCTTTCATCCAAGAGTATGTTGAGCTTATAAAGAAATTTATACATGCCAATGTTGATACATTGCGAAAAATCAATGACGGATTTGTCAATTCTATCTATGAGCAGTTGTTCTTGTACATTCTTTCCCAAAAACATAGGAAAGAAATAGGTCTCTGCACTGTTGGCGACAAACTTAGTACAAAATTCGATTGGCTTCCTATGGATTTTTCATGTTCTCCAAAGACAGGTTACATGCATATGCTTGCAGGAATTAAACGACAGTTCAAATCATATGTGTTTGTTTCGCAATACTTGCATTACATAAATCCGACAGTAAGTAATCATATTACAAAATACTGTTATGAACACAATATCTCACCATTGATAAATTTTCCAGAGCTTGGAATTTTCTTAGAGAAGAGTAAGTCTATGCAACAATTAGCAAAGGAAAATAACAATGAGTCTAAAGTACATGAAATATCAACCGCTTATGATGAGATTAATATAAAATTATCAAAGGATATACTTGAAATATTTCAGGAACAAAGTAAATGCAGAGACTTATTATGGAGCAATATTTCTCTTTTGGAGAAAAAGGTAATGATTAATCCAAAGTGTAAAATCATAAGTATTTCACATGAAGATATAATTCGTAATGTACTCCATCTAGATGATAATATTTTAAGAAAAGTGACGAATATAAAAGACCTCGCTGTTGTCATAACACCAGATGCAACATTGGGACAGCCCCAAAAGCTCTTATTAGCAGGTGTCAAAATGCAAATTATATGGTATTTGCAAAATGTAAAAAATGCAACCTTTAAAGAAATTAAAAACTGCTTAGAGGTAAAGCAACAAGGTGAAGGCATAAGCAAAAAACTATATGAGAAAGATGTAGATAAGGTATTTCGCTCACTTGTTTACAGTAATATTTTAGTTTTTTCATAGACATAGTAAGAATATAAAATTTGATGAATAATTTTAAGGTAGAACGACAACATGATTGTATGCAATGTGGCATAGCATGTTTACAAATGATATGTAACTATTATGGCAAAGAATATTCCCTTGATTCCTTGTCAAAAATATGTTTTGCTACAACGGAAGGAGTTTCTATGCTTGGAATCAGCGAAACTGCTACAAGTTTGGGCTTTCATGTAGTAAATGTTAAGTGTACAGTTAAAACTTTAACAGAGGTTTCTCTACCAAGTATCCTTCATTGGAATCAAAATCATTTTGTAGTCTTATATAGAGTAAAAAATGAGAAGAAGTTCTACATTGCCGACCCAGGAAAAGGATTGGTGACTTATAGTCTTGAAGAGTTCAAAAAACATTGGATTAGTACAAACTCTAATGGACAGGACAAAGGCATAGCTATGTTTTTGGAAACTACTCCCACTTTTTTTACCCATCAGATGGAAGACAAAAAGAAAATCAGCGGGAAGAGATCTTTTCACTTTCTTTTTGGGTATGTGAAGAAATACCGCAAGTATTTTGGACAAGTCATCTTGGGCTTGATAGTCGGAAGTCTTTCGCAGCTTGTCCTTCCATTCCTTACACAATCAATCGTGGACGTTGGTATTAAAAATCAAGACATCGGCTTTGTTTGGCTTATCCTGTTGGGACAATTGATGCTAACCATCAGTAGAACGGCAATCGACTTTATCCGTAGGTGGTTGTTACTCCACATTTCCTTACGTATCAACATCTCTTTAGTAAGCGACTTTTTTATCAAGCTCTTGAAGTTGCCGATGTCTTTCTTTGATACGAAACTCATGGGGGATTTGATGCAGAGAATGAATGACCATAGTCGTGTGAACAACTTCCTTACACAGCAGACGCTCAACATCACCTTTGCCATGCTTACTTTCGTGGTGTTCTCGGTGGTGTTGTTCTTCTACAATAAGTTGGTGTTTGCTATCTTCTTGTTGGGAAGCATCCTCTATGGTGTATGGATGACCTTATTCTTGAAGCGAAGGAAGTTGCTTGATTACGAATTGTTTGAGCAACAAGCCATCAACAACAACAAAACTTATGAGTTTATAACAACCATACAGGAGAGCAAGTTGCAGGATTGTGAGCAGCGTAGACGGTGGGAATGGGAGGACACGCAAGCTGAGCTATTCGGCGTGCAGATGAAGTCGCTCAAACTCCAACAGACACAGGAAGCAGGAAGTATTTTCATCAACGAGGTGAAGAACATCATCATCACGGTAGTCGCTGCAACTGCCGTGATTCATGGGCAAATGACACTCGGTATGATGCTTGCCGTGCAATACATCATCGGACAGCTCAACTCGCCTGTGGAGCAACTGATGAACTTCTTCTATTCTCTGCAAGATGTGAAGATTAGCTTGGAGCGAATCAACGAGATTCACCAGATGGATGATGAGAATGGAAAGGAAGGCTTGCTAACTTCTATTGAAGATAAGAATGAGGGCATTGACATCAAGAACATCATGTTCAAGTACGACCCACATGCTTTGCGCAAGACCATAGACGATGTGAACATTCACATTCCGCAAGGTAAGGTGACAGCCATTGTTGGTGCATCTGGCAGTGGAAAGACCACCCTCATCCGTTTGATGCTTGGTTATTATCCTGTCTTGGAGGGAACAATCAACATTGGAAATACTGACATCAACAAACTCAACAAAAAGTGGTGGCGCAGACAATGTGGTGTTGTCATGCAGGATGGTGTTATCTTCTCGGAGAGTATCGCAAGAAACATTGCTGTTGATGATGGCGATATAGATAAGGAAAGGTTGTTGAAAGCTGCCGAGATAGCTTGCATCAAGGATTACATAATGGCTTTGCCTCTGAAATTCAATACCAAGATTGGACGTGATGGCGTAGGTTTGAGCCAAGGACAGAAACAGCGTATCCTGATTGCAAGGGCGGTGTATAAGAATCCAGACTATATCTTCCTTGACGAGGCGACCAACTCGCTCGATGCCAACAATGAGAGAAGTATCGTGGAGAACTTGGATATGTTCTATAAGGGCAAGACTGTTGTGATTGTGGCTCATCGCCTAAGCACGGTGAAGAATGCCGACCAAATCGTGGTCATCGACCATGGAAAAGTGGTTGAGGAAGGCAACCATGAGTCTTTGACCGCCAAGCGAGGGGCATACTATAATCTTGTGAAGAATCAGTTGGAATTGGGAAACTAAAAATACTTTTGATATGGAACAGAAAGAAAAAGAATCAGATAACATCGAGTTGAGAAGCGAGAAGGTGAGGAACGTGATAGGCAAAGTTCCTCCTCGCCTCGTCAGCTTGGGAACGGTTGTCATTACGATAATAGTCCTCGCCCTCGCAGTTGCTTTCTACAAGATACCTTATCCTATATCCATAGAGGCTAATGGTGAGGTCGTCAATCAAAGAACGATGCAGGTGTTTGTACCATACAAGTATTTGTATCTTTTCGATGAGCCAAGGACGGCTCATGTATCTTTCGAGGGCAACGACGATGCTTCTTATAACTGCAACATCATAAGCCATAATGCCAAGCTCATACATAGGGAAGATGGTAACTATTTTATGGCTATAGCCACAGTGAGCACACAGGGACAAAATACTCCTATACTGCAAAAGTATATGAAAGCTGATGTCAGAATCATTGTCAGCAATAAAACGTTATGGCAGCAGGTTTTCGGATAAGCTATGTCCGAATACAGCTGTTTGTTTTTGGATACATATTGTTGGTAAGCATCAGATTTAACTCAAAAAGTTCTAAATTCCGTAAATTTCTCCTTGCTAGTTATGGGATATTTAGAAAATTGTCGTATCTTTGTCCCCGAATTGAGGCGTTCTTTGCATATTGCAAAATACAGAAACGAGCAGAAGTCCGCTCGTTTCCATATTGTTACCTATATAATATAGGCAAACGCCCAACTTCTTGATTTTCAATCAAAGCCCAATTTAGAGTGAGTTATCTGTCTTAATTCAGTCAATTTAGGAGTTTTAAAATCAAAGAGAAGATGAAAAGTTTAAAGAATCTTGCCCTTGTGGCAATGACATCATTGGTGTTGGCTTCCTGTGGAACCACCCAGCAAGTACCACTGACAGGTCGTACTCATCGTATTTCAGTTTCTGATGAGCAGGTGTTGAGCCTCTCTAATCAGGAATATACAAAGTATATGGCTTCGGCTAAAAAATCCAAGAATGCTACTCAGACAGCTATGGTCAGAAGAGTAGGTCAGAGATTGGCAACTGCCGTAGAAACATATTTGAAGCAGAATGGTTTTGCTAATGACTTGAAGAATTATTCCTGGGAATTTAATCTGGTGCAAGACAATAGTGCCAATGCTTTCTGTATGCCTGGTGGTAAAATTGTAGTTTATGAAGGATTGCTCCCATATACCCAGAACGAGACCTGTCTTGCCATTGTTCTTGGTCATGAAATTGCACATGCTGTGGCTAAACATAGTGCCGAGCAGTTGAGTAAGCAGCAGAATCAGCAGATTGGTACTAATATTTTAGGCAGTGTTCTGAATCAGGCTGTGGGAAGTGGTGTAGGTGATGTGGCCAGTGCTGTTGCCGGTCAGTATTTCTCATTCCGTAACTTAAAGTATTCCCGTGACAATGAGACAGAGGCTGATTATATGGGTCTGATCTTTGCAGCGATGGCTGGTTATGATCCTCAGCAGGCTATTCCTTTCTGGAAACGTATGTCCAGCGGTTCAAGTTCAAACAAGAGTGATATCTTCAGTGATCACCCTTCTGATGCTAAGCGTATTGCTGCTTTGCAAAAAGAAATGCCTACAGCTTTGCAATATTATAAGGCTGCAACTCCTGCCGTTACTTCTGTTAAGACTGTCAGAGCTTCGCAATTGACAAACAATAGAAAGACTGCAGCGAAGAAGACTACAACGAGAAGACGTTAGACAATATAAAAATACTAACCATTCAAAATCATAGAATCATGATAGACTATATTTCTCAAAATCTTTGGCTTTTCTGGACCATTATTACAGTAGTGTGTCTCATCATGGAACTCTCATCTGGTGATTTCTATGTTACTTGTTTCGCCCTTGGTGCTCTGGTAAGTATCTGCCTGGCAGTGGCAGGTTTGCCTTTCTGGGTACAGGTTATTGCCTGGGCTGTCTGTTCGGTATTGAGTATTTGGCTCATACGCCCTCATCTGGTTCATGCCATCCATCAAGGAGCTGATGACAGGAAAAGCAATGCTGATGCCCTCTTGGGACAGGTGGGTGAAGTGACGCAAACCATTGTTGCCGGTGATTACGGAAGAGTGAAATTGGATGGTGACGACTGGAAAGCAGAGGCGCCATCTTCATCTGTGAACATCGAAGTGGGAACAAAGGTAAAGATAGTCGGAAGAGAGTCTATTATTCTGGAAGTTGAAAAGCTGTAAAAAGCATTTTTTAGTCAATTTTCATTTATTATTAACTAATCAAAACATACAATTATGAGCATCGGTATCTACGTGTTAATTGTTATTGTGGTTCTTGCACTTATCATCGTCAAGAAGACCATTGTCATCATTCCTCAGAGTGAGACCAAGATTATAGAGCGTCTCGGTCGTTATTATGCGACTTTGAAACCAGGTATCAATATCATCATACCTTTTATCGATCATGCCAAGGATATCGTTTCCCAGCGCAACGGACGATATACCTATAGTAATAGCATCGATTTGCGTGAGCAGGTTTATGATTTCGCCCGTCAGAATGTAATCACGAAGGATAATATTCAGATGCAGATTAATGCCCTCTTGTATTTCCAGATCGTAGATCCATTCAAGAGTGTGTATGAAATCAATAATTTGCCAAATGCTATCGAGAAGTTGACACAGACTACTCTCCGTAATATTATAGGTGAGATGGAACTTGACCAGACTTTGACATCCCGAGATACCATCAATACCAAATTACGTTCTGTATTGGATGATGCTACCAATAAGTGGGGTATCAAGGTAAACCGTGTTGAGCTGCAGGATATTACTCCTCCAGAGAGTGTGCTCGTTGCCATGGAAAAGCAGATGCAGGCAGAACGAAACAAGCGTGCTACCATTCTGACTTCTGAAGGTGAAAAGGAAAAACAGCGTTTGCTTTCTGAAGGAGAGAAGGCTGCTATTGTCAACAAGGCTGAAGCTGCAAAACAGCAGGCTATCCTGAATGCCGAAGGTGAAGCTACTGCACGTATTCGCAAGGCAGAAGCTGAGGCGATTGCTATCCAGAAAATAACTGAGGCAGTAGGGCAGTGTACCAATCCAGCCAACTATCTCTTGGCACAGAAATATATTCAGATGATGCAGGAGGTTGCAGAAGGTAAAAACAATAAGGTGGTTTATTTGCCATACGAGGCCACAAACCTGTTGGGTTCAATTGGTGGAATCAAAGACCTCTTTAAGGGATAAAGCCGAACCTGATGAAGCCCCTTTCCTCAGATAACTTATAATTTTATACTTTATATCAAGTAAACTTTATGAAAAAGATTTGTATTGTAGCAGGAGCAAGACCAAATTTTATCAAGGTAGCTCCACTTATCAGAGCTATCGTATCAGCAAAAAACAGTGGTCATGATATCGGCTATCAACTGGTCTATACAGGAATGGAGGATGATCCTACGTTGGAAAATTCTCTGTTTGAAGACTTGGAGATTGCGAAGCCGGATGTTTATCTGGCTGTGGACTGTGAGAATCTGAATGAACTTACAGGTCATGTCATGGCTAAATTTGAAAAATATCTCCAGGAAAATCCTGCGGATGTGGTTGTAGTGGTGGATGACTTGGCTTCTACCATGGCTGTAGCCATCGTAACTAAGAAACAGGGCATTCAATTAGCCCATATTGCAGCGGGTACCCGCAGTTTCGATATATCGATGCCTAAGGAAATCAATCGTCTTGTCATTGATGGTCTCTCTGACATCCTCTTTACTGCTGGTATTTCAAACAACAGTATTGCCAATAAGGAAGGTGCTGAACTTTCCAAGGTATATATGGTAGGAAATATCCTTATCGATAATATCCGTTTCCTGAAAAACAAGATGTCTCGTCCTGCACTGATGGATGAGCATGGATTGGAAGATGGGAAGTATCTTGTTCTGACCATCAACCGAAAAGTTTTGCTTGCTGATAGAGATAAGTTGAATGCCTTACTCTTTGTGATTGATGCGGAGGCTCGAAAGGCTGGTGTCAAGGTGATAGCTCCTTTGAGAGGTAAGGCCTTGGAGGCAGTACTGTCTTTCCAAACTCATCAGGCATTGCATGATCATCATACGGGAATAGAGATTGTTTCTCCACAGGCTTATCTTGATTTCTGTTATCTCACAGCTCATGCTCAGGGTGTCATCAGCGATTCTGGTAATGTGGCAGAAGAGGCTACGTTTAATGGTGTTCCATGTATTACGCTCAATAATTATACAGAGCATATTGAGACGGTAAAAGTGGGAACCAATGAGCTGGTAGGAGAAGATGCTGAGATACTTGCTGCCATGTTGCAGAAAATCTTCAAGGGTGAATGGAAGAAGGCTGGTATTCCTGACCGTTGGGATGGTCGTTCTGCAGAACGTATCCTTCAGATCCTTTGTGATTAAGTTAGCGATAAGTTATGTAGGTTTTACATCATTGATTTTCAAACCAATATGAACAAAAAAATAAGAGTGTGATGAAGTTTTCCAACACACTCTTATTTTTTTGTCTTTATAATGAATTATATATTACAGTTTGGAACGGTTTTCATTCGGGTTCGGATAATTGTATCTATCAAAATAATCCATTCCCTTATTATTATACCATACACCCTCCACATTGATTCCGATGGAGAAATTCTTGTTGACATTGTACTTCACGCCTGCACCTAAGACATTGGCTCCTGGCATTCCCATACCATATCCGAAAGGCATGGTTCTTCCCATTCCCCATAAACCGGGATAATAGCCTAATCCGTAGCCGCCATATCTGCCATAACCATAGGGGCCATATCCAGCATAGCGATTGTAGAAGTTATCATAGTTGTTGCTGATGCTGAGTTGTCCATATACATAAGCTTCCCAATGCTCATTGAATTTATAGCCCATGATGGCATAAAGTCCTACGTCACGATAGCTGTCGCTTCCCCAGAAAGTATTGTTGAAATATCCGCCTCCTGCAATCCAGAGTTTTCCATCTTTAGAGAGAGGAGCCAGATAAGTGGCATTGATATTCTGCGAGAATCCGCCTTTATGAGGCAGGCCTTTTCCGAAAGTTGCAAATGCTGAAGCACCTAAGGAAACATTCAGTCCTTTGTGCAGTCCATAGCCGTACTCCAATCCCTTTTGATCATCCAATCCGGTTAGAGGAGTCATACTGGATTTTTCTTCAGAGAAAGATTTCTGTTCTTCATTCCAAGAAGGTGAACTGACTGTATATTTCACGTTCTTCATTGGTTTTCCCTGATAAATCATCTTTTGACCGGCTTGCATGATGGTGTCACCAGGCAATAACCAGTCTGCTCTCGGACTATCTGCGCTGTGCAGTGGACCGAAAGTTAAGGTTTGTGCCTGTGCTTGAGCAATGCAGAAACCAAAGAGTGATATCAGAGTTATGATATATTTCTTCATATTCCGTACTTGTTTTATTCTGCAAACTTACAATTTTTTCTTGTATTTCTATTAGGCTTTAATATAAAACAACAAAAAATAGGCTTGCTTTACTTAAAAAACAAGCCTATTATATAATAATGTAAAAATCAGGAACTTTTCCGGACCTTTACTTTCCGTTCATCAGAAGAATTAGTAAGCGAACAGAGGATAGTCCTTCATTGTCTCATTTACTTTCTCGCGAACTCGAGCGATGACCTTCTCGTCCTCTGGAGCATTCAAAACTTCCTCGATAAGTTCAGCAATCAGGTGCATCATGTCTTCCTTAGCACCACGAGTAGTCATGGCAGCTGTTCCGAGACGGATACCTGATGTCTGGAATGCAGAACGAGAGTCGAATGGAACCATGTTCTTATTGACAGTGATATCTGCTGCAACAAGTGCATTTTCAGCAACTTTACCTGTCAAGTCAGGATACTTAGAGCGCAGATCGACAAGCATAGAGTGGTTGTCTGTACCACCGCTGACAATACCGAATCCACGACCGATGAGGTCTTCTGCAAGTACAGCAGCGTTCTTCTTAACCTGAAGTGCATAATCTTTCCAAGATGGTTGCAGGTTCTCATTGAATGCAACTGCCTTGGCAGCGATGACATGCTCCAAAGGTCCACCTTGCTGTCCTGGGAATACGGCAGAGTTGAGCAACATACTCATCTTCTTCACCTCGCCCTTCTTGGTAGTTAGACCCCAAGGATTATCAAAGTCTTTACCCATCAGGATGATACCACCACGAGGACCACGGAGAGTCTTGTGTGTAGTAGAAGTAACGATGTGGGCATACTTCAATGGATTATCCAACAAACCAGCTGCAATCAAACCAGCAGGGTGAGCCATATCAATCATCAGCAAGGCGCCTACCTCATCAGCAATCTTGCGCATGCGGGCATAATCCCACTCACGGCTATAGGCACTACCGCCACCGATGATCAACTTAGGTTTATGCTCAAGAGCCAATTTCTCCATTTCGTCGTAATCAACTCGGCCTGTCTCTTTGTTGAGGTTGTAACCGATAGGGTTGTAGAGAATACCAGAAGTATTGACGTGGCTACCATGAGAAAGGTGACCACCGTGATCGAGATTCAATCCCATGAAAGTATCGCCAGGTTTGAGGACAGCGAGCAGAACGGCTGCATTAGCCTGTGCTCCAGAGTGAGGCTGAACATTGGCATACTCAGCACCGAAGACTTTCTTGACACGCTCGATGGCAAGGTTCTCTACGATATCAACAACTTGGCAACCGCCATAGTAACGTTTGCCAGGGAGACCTTCTGCATACTTGTTGGTCAAGTATGAACCCATAGCTTTCATCACTTCTTCACTTACGAAATTCTCTGAAGCAATCAGCTCCATACCTTTCAACTGACGCTGATGCTCTCTCTCAATCAGGTCGAAAATCTCTTGATCTTTTTCCATTGGCTCTTTTATTGTTAAGTTCTTTATTTATGAATTGCGGATGCAAAAATAAGCATTTTTCTTCAATACTCCAAATAATATGGAAGAAAAAGAAGAAAAATGCTTTCAAATTGTTACTTACAAAGTTCTACCTTGCCTAATTGTTGCTCTTTATCGCAATAGTGGCAGCGGATAATTCCGAGTGTAGCATCTACTGTGTGGAAGATAGTTGCCATAGGCTCATTGTTGGTGATACACTTAGGATTGTTGCATTTTACGATGCCTTTGAGTGTATCAGGAGTCTTCACGGTCTTTTTCTCCACGATTTCATAGTCCTTGATGATACTCAGACCAATGTTAGGAGCAACTACAGAGAGGCGGTTAATTTCCTCATCAGTGAAATACTTGTTGGCAACCTTGATGATTCCCTTTTTGCCGATTTTCTTGGAAGGCAAGTTGTAGCCGATAGTGACAGGAGTGTCCATCTTTTCCAACTGGAGCAGGTTGACAACCTGATAGGTCTTCTCGGCTGGTATGTGGTCGATTACGGTACCGTTTTCGATAGCCGCAACTACGAGTTGATTCTTATTGTTTCCCATAATTACATTAATCACTAAACATTAAACATTACTCAATCACGGTCTTGTCATTCTTGACGTCATCGAGTGTGATGCCGAGGCAGTGACAGAAGATGGCTTCTCGTGCATAGAGACCATTTTGAGCCTGCTGGATGTAGTATGCATGTGGGTCGTCATCCACATCGTATGCAATTTCATTCACGCGAGGCAGTGGGTGCATGATCTTCATGTTTTCCTTAGCCTTGCTGAGCATTTCGCGTTTGAGGATATATACGTTCTTTACTCTTTCGTATTCCATCAGATCACTGAAACGTTCCTTCTGTACACGTGTCATGTAGAGAATGTCGGCATCAGCGATGACATCCTCGTTGAAATCTTCGTGCTCCACATACTTAATGTTGTGCTGCTGGCAGTACAACTTATATTCCTGTGGCATAGCGAGTTCCTTAGGAGCGATAAAGTGGAATGTAGGATTGAAATGGCGCATGGCCGTGATGAGGGAGTGAACTGTACGTCCGTACTTCAGGTCGCCCACCAGATAAATATTGAGGTTCTCCAAAGTACCTTGTGTTTTGTAGATTGAGTAGAGGTCGAGCAAGCATTGTGATGGGTGTTCGTGGGCTCCGTCTCCGGCATTGACGATTGGCACAGGAGCAACTTCGCTTGCATATATGGCAGCACCTTCGATGAAGTGGCGCATAGCGATGACGTCAGCATAGTTGCTTACCATCAGGATGGTATCCTTGAGAGTCTCACCCTTTGTAGTGCTGGATGTCTTGGCATCAGAGAAACCAATGACACGGGCGCCAAGGCGGTTGGCTGCTGTCTGGAAACTGAGTTGGGTACGAGTGGATGGTTCGAAGAAAAGGGTTGCTACAACCTTTCCCTTCAACAGCTCCCTGTTAGGATGCTTTTCAAACTCTTGTGCCATTTCCAAGAGATACATGAGTTTCTCCTTGGAAAGGTCTGCAATCGTCACAAAATTATGTTTTTCCATTGTAAATTTGATTGAATTGTTCTGAAATCGCCTCCAAAGTTACATATATTTTTTGGTTTTTCATACATTTCCTCTGAAAGTTTTAGGTTATTTTGCACATCGTCTTTCATTGTTATCATGTTTTTCTCTAATTCCTTTTCCAATCTCAAACTTTTTGGCTATCTTTGCACTCACATGAAGAATAAAAACATAGCATCATGAAGATGGTGAATATGTTTACCTATTTATATATATAAGAGATAGGAAATATTCGGTAGATATTAACATCATAAAGTACAAGATAACTATGCCAAAAGCAACCGGTTCGATACATTATATAGAACACCGATCTCCGATGAAAGACGAGACCGGCGAATATTTGATTCATCCTCAGTTCGTTTATAGCGATATTTATGATTTCAAGGATATGACAAAAGGGATGCGGCATCATCACCAGATGACGCCAGCCCAATTTGTGGCAGCCATCGAATCCATTAAGGACGAAACGATGCTGGCTCTCTCCCAAGGTATGGAAGTGAAGATAGGAAATATGCTTGTCATTCGTCCGAAGCTAAAGTTACGGGAACATAAGGATGAAAATGGTAATTATTATCACAAGGTTTATCATGAAGGTGAGCGCATACCTGCCAGTGAGGTGGTATGTTCCGGTTTTGAGGTGCGAACCACCAAGGAGTTTGACAAGGATTTTTTCATAGAGTATGATAGTAAATGCAGCCGTAGTCCTTGGAAAACAAAAGCTTTTGCGCAAGACCCGGAGCAAGAATGGCTGGTTATTACCAGTTATTGCAAGGAACATGGTTTTATAACGGTCAAGAACTTCCGTCTTTTGTTGGGCGTAGCAGACTATCATGCTCGTCAAGTGCTTGATGGTTATTGTGAAGGAGATTTTCCGAAGATGGTTCGCGAGAAGGTGGGTGCCACTTATTTGTATCGTGTAATAGGGGAGTGAAATCATGCGATTGTACAGTAAAAGGTATATTGCTTAAGAGTAATTACCAATACTTATGAAATTATGCTCCCAACCTTTAGTACGTAGGTGAGAAGAGTTTTTGACGGCTGTCAAAAACTCTTTTGGTTATTCTCGAAAGCTCTTGTGACGGTAGTGAAAAACTATCGGAACATTACTTCTTTATGTATGAATCTCTTCTGCTACGCTTGTGGCATATTGCTCAATGTCTGGAATCTTGTACGGGCGAAGTGTATGTGTGGTAGTGATGATGTCGTCTCCAAGAACGGTTGCCATTTTAGCGATAGAGGATAGTGTGAGATTATGCGTGCCGCTTAACCATCGGCTCACTTCTGTTTCTGTCTTGTTAAGGGCTTTAGCAAAATCACGTTGGGTCATGTTGCGTTCCTTCAGCAAGTCATACACTCTGTTGGCAATAGCTACACCAAAATCTACTTGCTTGTTTGTGTTCTCAGGAGTAGTCTTGCGGATAGAATCCATTATCTTATTTGTTTTCATAACTTGTCCTCCTTTTTAGTTGTCTGTATTAATAGTTATTTCAAGTGGACCATTTAAGTTGGTGCCAATGATAGTGATAATCTTTTTCTTTTCTAATGGAAGAGCCATGACTCTATCCTGTTTGCTACCTTCATATCTAAAAAATCTGTCTTCTGCACCCATTTCTTTAATGATATCTAAGCGTCTGATGAGAATCTGAACGTCTTTTGTATATGAGTCTTTATAGGTGAGAAGAAATTTTTCAAACTCTGTAAATTCTTCTCCTTCAAACCTTGGAGAATAGAGGCTAACCTTTTCTCCAGTTTCCAATAACTCTATTAGTAAGTTCTTTTTCATTTGCCTAAATATTTTTTTTGTGCAAAAATAAACATAAAAGTTTATTCTTGCAAATGTTTAGTGTTAATATTTACTTTTATGGTGAATTTTTATGGCGATGTACTCATATTAACCCACATTGCAGCTACCCGTCATGTAACTCCCTGATTTTCAATATCCGGATTTTTTGAAGTCTGATTTGGGTGTAGCATGGATTTTCTTTTCCCGAGCGGTTTGGGGTTAATGTAGAGCAAATCATAGATGGCGGAGAGTTTACTCTCTGCCTCTGTGCTCTGTCTTATACTAATGACCTGTCCATCTACGGTTTCAACTTTTGCAGTAACCACAACCTGTGTGCTGGCAATGCGCATAATTTCATCCCATCTCACATTCTCATACTTCTTCAATTTCAGGCGATATTTGGTGACGCTTACCACCCAATATGCCAGTATGGCAAGATTGAGATGAGACTTGATTCCATTGTCGCTCTTATGATAGACAGGACGGATGTCCAAGTCTGTCTCCAACACATGGAAAGTCTCTATCTAACCAATTTATTTATTAAAATAGCTAAAAATAGAACAGAAAAACAAGGAAAAGTTAGTTTCCTGTTCAAAATTTTACTATTTTTGCAGAAAAAAGTTGCGGCTCGGCAATTGAAACAAGTTTCATAGCTCTCGCACTTGCATTATTTTTGCACTATGATATTGGATTTAGAACATATAGGTAACATACCAGTCAGTACTTCGGTAATAGCTTCGTTGTTTACAAATATTGAAGCAGGAAATCAGAAAGTGCGCAATCTTGAGGCGGCTCATAAGATTATCCGCCTCAAGAAGGGGCTTTATGTGGTCTCTCCAAATGTGTCTCGTGTTGCTCTATCCACAGAACTTGTTGCCAATCATCTTTATGCTCCTTCATACGTATCAATGCAGACGGCTTTGCGTTATTATGGCTTAATCCCAGAAGCTGTATATACTACCCAGTCGATGACACTAAAGCATTCTCGTTGTTTTGATACTCCAGTAGGACGCTTTGAGTATAAGAACATGTCAAGAGAAGCTTTTCCCATAGGAATCACAAGCATCAATAGGCAGAGTTACGCCTTTCTGATGGCAACCCCCGAAAAAGCACTTTGCGATTTGATTGCTAATTCTCCCAAGGTTAATTTACGCTATCTGAAAGATGTTGAGGTCTATTTGGAAGAGGACATCCGAATGGAAATGGATGATTTTAAGAATATGGACATAAGCATATTTGAGCGATACGCTCAGGTTGGCAAGAAGTCTAAATCCATAGAAACTCTAATTAAATATTTAAGAAAATGAGTACAAACGAAATATTCAATCAAATGCTTTCGGGCTATGATATAACGACTGAGCAGCAAAAGCGCAATGCTATCTTTGAGGTCAATCAGCAGGTTATTCTTGCAGGTCTTTATAATGGTGGCTTTTTCAATGAGGCTGCTTTCTATGGTGGAACATGTTTGCGCATATTCCATGGATTGCAGCGTTTCTCAGAGGATATGGATTTTTCCTTGCTTGCTCCAAATGAGAACTTTGACTTTACCCAATACTTTCAGCCTATCATTGACCAATTCGCGTTGGTGGGCAGAGAGGTTGAAATCAGAAAGAAGGACAAGAAGAATTTTGGCAAGGTGGAGTCTGCCTTTCTGAAAGACAACACAGATGTATATGATATTACATTTCAAACGGAGAAATCTGTTAAGATAAAGATAGAAGTTGACACCCAACCTCCATTGAAATTCAAAACAGAGCAGAAGTTGCTTCTGCTCCCCCAGTCATTCATGACACGCTGTTTCACCTTGCCAACTCTCTTTGCAGGAAAGATGCACGCCTTGGTATATCGTGCTTGGAAGAACAGGGTAAAGGGGCGTGACTGGTATGACTTTGAATGGTATGTTCGCCATAATCTCTCTCTTGACTTTACCCATTTGTGCGAAAGAGCCTTGCAATTCAATCAGGAAGAGCTTGACAAGGAAACTTTCCTGCAAAAGTTGAACGAACGGCTTGCTACAGCAGACATAAATCAAGTAAAGGCTGATGTCTTGCCTTTTGTGAGAAATCCAAAAGAGTTGGATATTTGGTCGAATGACTATTTTTTGCAATTAGCTAAGATGATTAGATTTGAATGAAAATAACTGAGCCCACTTTGCATCTTGCCAGTCTTGAGCTGCATGGCATTGTGGTTCTTTGCAAACTTTCGATTGTCTGGACTTTGATAGGCACCATCTGCATACAGGTCAATGCCAGTTCTTTCCTGATATTCGCAGATGCGGCGGCGAAACAGATAATAGGTATCTATTGATGGAGTCATATCTGTCAGAAGTTCCATGCCGAGAGCCTTCCTGGTAAGAAGGCATCATTATGAGGATGCCTTCTTCGTTTTCTCATTCTATGAGGTAGAGATTGGTCTTAGTCAGGAGAACAATGTCAACTCTGCCTTTTGGGGTATGTACCTCCACATCTACAAGATAGTCAGTGAGCAAAGTTTAAATGAAGAATAATATCTTTTACCTCTTTGTTTGGAATGTCGAGGGTATAATAATTATACTCCTGGTTGTAATCCTTGATGGTGATGTAACCACTTTGGTAGAGTAATGGCATGATGGTAGTCATGTTCTCCGTTGGTGCATCAAATTCGCTTGCATCAGCTTCTACTCTTGTGATGTCCGATGGTATAACGTCGAATTTTCGCATCATATTGATGAGGTATGTAGGAGTGCCAGAGGCAAACCAATATGAACCGAATTTCTTCTCATTGAAGCAATTCAGCAAACTGTAAGGATTGAAAATGTCTGGTGATTCGCCAGAGAAGTGATAACCATCGTAATGCTCTTTGAGTTTTTCGATGGCTTGCTCCTTGGTAATGCCTATTTTCTCAGCCAATTCTCCTATGTCCTCCGACATTTGGGTAAGCAGTTCTTCTTTTGTGATACCACAAATGCCAGCATAGTCATCATTCATGGAGAGAAGGGTAATGTTGTTTAGTTCACTGAAAATGCTGACTTGCGAGAACTTGGTGATGCCTGTGAGAAAAACAAAACGGAGAACAGGTTCTCTGTATTTCAAAGGGCTGTAGAAATTGCGCATAACATCACGAAGAGCTATCAGTCTGTCATTGTCATGAGCAACGTCTAACAATGGCGCATCATACTCATCAATGAGAACGACCACTTGTTTGCCGCTTTTTTGATACGCAGTGTTGATAAGGTCTATCAAACGATTGTTGTTACCTTTTGCAGGGTTAGAAATTCCCCATTTTTTTTCCTCATCTTGGAGGCGATATCCCAGGTACTCTTCCAGCTGCTCCTTGTCCATGTGCTTTCCACCGCTCATGTCAAAATGCAGTACAGGATATTCTGTCCATTCTTTCTCAAACTTTTCGATGGCAAGTCCTTCAAACAAATCTTTCTTGCCTTCAAAGTAGCTTTTGAGCGTTGAGACAAGTAGTGATTTTCCAAAACGGCGAGGGCGAGCCAGGAAGAAATGTGTACCACTGGTATGAGTCATGTGGTAGATATATTCCGTCTTGTCTATATAGAGTTTGTCTTCCTTGCGGATTCTCTCAAATGTCTGTATTCCTAAAGGATATAGTTTTCTTGCCATAAGCATCTAAGTCTTTTTTCTGCCGACAAAGTTAACATTATTATTTGGAATATGCAAAATTTCCTTGATTTCTTTTGCGTAACAACTTTTTTTGTGTAATTTTGCACAAATTATCAAGAAATGATATTTGAAATATAATTTAATTAGTGATGAGAAAACGTTTCATACATATTTTGTGGGCGCTTCTTGCTGGAGGTTTTGTTTCTGCAATAGTTGGATTCTTTGCCATTTGGTTTGGCTGGATTGGCTATATGCCGGATATTGAAGATTTGCAGAATCCGATCAACCGCTTTGCGACTCAGGTATATTCTTCTGACGGTAAGGTTATCGGTACATGGAATCTGAATAAGGAAAACAGAATTGTGATACCTTATAAGAAAATGTCACCTTATCTGGTTCAGGCTTTGGTGGCTACTGAAGATGAACGATTTTATGAGCACTCTGGTATTGACTTCAGAGCGCTGGGGCGTGCTATCATTAAGCGTGGTATTTTGGGGCAGACTAATGCTGGAGGTGGTTCTACCATTACTCAGCAGTTGGCTAAGCAGTTGTATAGTAGTACTGCGCAAAGTGCTGCTCAGCGAATGCTCCAGAAGCCAATAGAGTGGGTCATTGCCATCAAGTTGGAACGTTATTATACCAAAGAGGAGATTATTGCTCTCTATCTCAACTATTTTGATTTCTTGCACAATGCTGTCGGTATCAAGACGGCAGCTAATACCTATTTTAATAAGGAACCGAAGAATCTGACGGTGTGCGAAGCTGCTACTTTGATAGGCCTTTGTAAGAACCCATCGCTCTTCAATCCGGTACGTTATCCAGAACGTGCCAAGGAGCGTCGTAATGTCGTTCTCTCGCAGATGGTGAAGGCTGGTTATATGGACCGTGCTGAGTATCAGAACTATTCAAGTGAACCTTTGACGCTGAACTTCCATCGTACTGATCATAAGGATGGTACGGCTACTTATTTAAGGGAATTCTTGCGCCAGTACATGATGGCAAAACGCCCTGTTCGTACAGATTATCCTTCGTGGAACAATGTGCAGTTTGTTGCCGATTCAATTGCCTGGGATACGGATCCTCTCTATGGCTGGTGCAATAAAAACTTCAAGAAAGACGGTTCGCCATATAATGTTTATTCTGATGGACTGAAGGTGTTTACTACCATCGATAGTCGTATGCAGAAGTATGCTGAAGAGGCTGTTTATCAGCATGTTGCCCGTTATCTTCAGCCAGCTTTTGATAAGGAAAATAAGCCAAAGCCAAGTTCTCCTTATTCAGATAAGTTGACTCCTCAGCAGATACGTAATATTCTGAACCGTTCTATTACCCAGAGTGAGCGCTGGCGTACGATGAAGGCTGCGGGATGCACACCAGAGGAAATCAAAGAGGCTTTCCGCAAGAAAATAGAAATGACGGTGTTCACTTATCATGGAGATATTGATACCTTGATGAGTCCGCTCGATTCCATCAGATATTACAAAGGTTTCCTGCGTAGTGGTTTTATGAGTATGGATCCGAAGACTGGAGCTGTCAAGGCTTATGTGGGCGGTTTGGATTATCCTCACTTCATGTATGATATGGTAAGCTTAGGTAGGAGACAGGTGGGTTCTACTATCAAACCTTTCCTTTATAGCTTAGCTATGGAGAACGGATTCACACCTTGTGATTATGCTCCTAACCGTCAGCAGACATATATAGTTGCCGGAAGACCTTGGACTCCTCGTAACGTGAGTCATGCTCGTTATGGACAGATGGTACCATTGAAATGGGGTCTGGCGCAGAGTAACAACTGGATTAGTGCTTATCTGATGAGCAAGTTGAATCCAAACCAGTTTGTTCAGATTCTCCATGACTTCGGTATTCATAATCCTGATATTCATCCATCCATGAGTCTCTGTCTGGGTCCTTGTGAAGTGAGTGTGAGCGAGATGGTGAGTGCCTATACGGTATTTGCCAATCATGGTATCCGTACAGCTCCTATGTTTGTGAGTCGAATAGAGGACAATGAAGGAAATACCATTGCTACATTCCAGCCTCGAATGAATGAGGTGATTGGTGCTGCCAACGCAATGAAGATGCTTACGATGCTGATGGGTGTAGTAGATAATGGTACTGCTGGACGTTTGCGCTATCGTTATAATTTCCAGGGACAGATTGGTGCCAAGACTGGTACGACCAACAATAATAGTGATGGTTGGTTTATCGGTTTCACTCCACAGTTGGTTAGCGGCTGTTGGGTGGGCGGTGAAGACCGTGACATCCATTTTGACAGAGGGCAGATGGGACAAGGTGCTACGATGGCGCTTCCTATATGGGCTATCTTCATGAAGAAGGTGTATGCTGATAGGTCATTAGGTATTGATCCAATGGCAAAGTTTGACCTTCCTGAAGATTATAATCCTTGTGGTCAGAAAACAGAGGAAGATGATTTTACAGAAAACGGAATTGATGAGGTTTTTGAATAATACCTTGTCTTTCTGATAAATATGTATCCCACGATTATGCAGAAGTAGATGAGGCATAATTGTGGGATATTTATTTTTATCCCATCAATGCTTGCTCCTGGCAGCATGGTTGTGAGTTTCAGAGCCGTATTCGTTGCTTGAGTGATACTGATGAGTCCACTTGCTGCAAAGTGTAGAAGCGGTTCTGACAGTAAACTCATCAAGGGTATATGGGTAAGAAGTGTAAGCAGGAGGATAGCGGCAGATAACCAAAGGATTACTGTGGCAGCAGGGATGGCTATGAAACCTGTGAAAAGTGCATAGCATGAGATGCGACCAAAATAATAGATGATGAGTGGCATGGTGCCGATTTGAGCGGCTATGGAAATGCAGAGCAAACTCCAGGGCCATCGGGTATAAAAATGACTGGTACTGCAAAGGTCTTCAAGAGGCTGGTAGAATAATAGTATCGAATAAACTGCCATAAATGACATTTGAAAACTGATGTCGAATAAGTAGAGTGGATTGTAAATGAGCATGATAACATAGGCAAATGCGAGGTTGTTGATGGACAGTGCTTTACGATGGGAAAGCATGGCAAAGCAGCAGATGCTGATCATGGTAGCAGAACGTATAGCACTGGCAGGCATTCCGATGAAGATGACATAAGCCCAAATGGCAGTGATGGAAAGTATGATGGCAGGGATACTGCGTCTTCGTCCTCCTAACAATAGAATGAATAGTTGGAAAATAATTCCGATATGTAATCCGCTGACAGCCAGTATATGACTGGCTCCTGATATCGAATAGATATCTTTGGTTTCTTTAGTCAATGAGGTCTTGTCTCCGAGGGTCATGGCAGAGACGATGGCGAAGTCCTGTTCCTGGATGTTGAGGCTTCGCAATTGTTTTTGGATTGTATTTCTGCATTCTTGAGTGACTAACATGGTTTTGTCAAATGATGAAAGGTTTTCTTCAGTGATGATTTGCGGCTTATCCTGTTTCTTATCCAATTGGTGAGAAGTCAGGACTCCTCCCATACAGAATATGCAGAAAATCAGGGAAAGGCATTGGGCGTTTATTGTCGATGAATAGCGTTTGAGAAGATAGAATGAAATGCCCCATGAAAGCAGTGCAGCCACCAGCCAATAGATGGTGTCAATATAGTCGTATCCCATCTTTGCGATGAGAATTCCAAAGGTTAGGAAGATGCTGATGTGCATCAGGGGTGTTATATGTGGGGACTCTTTTTTTCGCATGTTATTTTGTTTTGAAATCTATCTTCCAAATGAAAAAGTTTCTGTTTTCGCTGGAAAAATCGCATTAAACTTTTAATAAGTGCAAATATACGAATATTTTTTCGTCTAAGTCTGTTTTTTTTTGTATTTTTGCAAAGTTTTAGAGAAAATCATAAAAAGTCGAAGTGCGTGAGGTGCTTCGATGTGAATTTTGAGAATACAAATAAAATCATTATAATGAACGTTTCTTACAAATGGCTTAAAGAATACGTCGATTTCGACTTGACTCCTCAGGAAGTTGCGGACGCGCTGACTTCTTGCGGTCTGGAAGTTGACGCTTTGGAAGAAGTTCAGTCTATCAAAGGTGGACTGAAAGGTCTTTACGTGGGTAAAGTGTTGACATGCGAGATGCATCCTAACAGCGATCATCTTCATGTAACAACTGTTGACCTGGGCAAGGGTGAGCCTCAGCAGATTGTCTGTGGTGCGCCAAATGTTGCCGCTGGTCAGAAGGTTATCGTAGCAGACTTAGGTTGTGTACTTTACGATGGTGACCAGAGTTTTACTATCAAGAGAAGCAAGCTCCGTGGAGTGGAGAGCCTTGGTATGATTTGTGCTGAGGATGAGATTGGTGTGGGTACAGACCACGCTGGTATTATTGTTCTCCCAGAGGATGCTCCAGTAGGGCAGCCTGCTGCTGAGTATTATCATCTTGAGAGCGATTGGTTGATTGAGATTGATATCACTGCCAATCGTGCAGATGCACTGGGTCACTGGGGCGTAGCCCGCGACCTCTATGCTTGGTTGAAGCAGAATGGTTATCAGACCAGTCTGCATCGTCCTTCTTGCGATGAGTTTGTCGTAGATAACGAGGACCTGCCTATTGACGTAGAGATTCAGAATACTGATGCTTGCAAGCGTTATGCATGTGTAAGTATCACAGATTGTGAAGTAAAGGAAAGTCCAAAGTGGTTGCAGGATAAGTTGAATATCATCGGCTTGCGCCCAATCAACAATATTGTGGATATTACCAACTATATCATGATGGCATATGGTCAGCCATTGCACTGTTTTGATGCTGACATGGTAACCGGTCATAAGATTGTAGTTCGTACCCAGCCAGAAGGAACTAAGTTTGTTACCCTCGATGGTGAGGAACATACACTTGGTGAGCACGATTTGAGCATCTGCAATGCAGAAGAGCCAATGTGTATCGCTGGTATCTTTGGCGGTAAGGGTTCTGGTACATACGAGACCACCAAGAATGTAGTTCTGGAGAGTGCTTATTTCCATCCAACCTGGATTCGCAAGAGTGCACGTCGTCATGGTTTAAGTACAGATGCCAGCTATCGTTTTGAGCGTGGTGTTGATCCAAACGGACAGATTTATGCTTTGCAGCAGGCTGCTATTCTCTGCAAGCAACTTGCAGGTGGTAAGATTTCCATGCAAATCAAGGATGTTTATCCAGAGCCTATTCAGGATTTCCCTGTTCGCTTGAACTATGAGTACGCTCATCGTCTCATCGGTAAGGAAATCGGTGTGGAGACTATCAAGAACATAGCAACATCCCTGGAGATGAAGATTGTGAAGGAGGATGCTGAAGGCATCGATCTCCTTGTTCCTCCATTCCGTGTAGATGTTCAGCGTCCTTGTGATGTAGTAGAGGACATTCTCCGTATCTATGGTTATAATAATGTGGAAATTCCTACCCAGTTGAAGAGTTCTTTGACAGTTCAGGGAGAGGAAGATAAGCATTATCATACTCAGAATATCGTAGCAGAGCAGTTGGTGGGTGAAGGTTTCATGGAAATTCTGAACAACTCTCTTACCAAGGCAAGCTATTATACTGATTTGGAACTCAATGCTTATCCTGATGAGCATACTGTTAAGATTATGAATCCATTGAGTACTGATCTCGGTGTGATGCGTCAGACTATGCTCTTTGGCGGTTTGGAGAGTGTTTCTCGCAACATCAATCACAAGAGTCAGAATCTGAAGTTCTTCGAGGTTGGTAACACCTATATATATAATAAGGAGAAGTGGGATGCTGAGAATCCTATCAAGGGTTATACTCAGGAGGGTCATATTTCTCTTTTCATTACCGGTAAGCGTGTAGAGGGCAACTGGGCTCATGCTGATGAGCAGAGTAGCATTTACGAGTTGAAGGCTGTGGTAGAGAATATCCTTCGTCGTGTTGGTATGCCTGCCAATAACATTGTGATTAAGCATAGCGACAACAATATCTTCTCTAAGGGTGTACAGTATGAGACACGTGCAGGTAAGGTATTGGTAGAGTTGGGTATCTTGAGTCTCAAGTTGAAGAAGGCTTTTGATATTGAGCAGGATGTATTCTATGCTGATGTGCATTGGGACAACCTGATGAAGGCCATTAAGAAGGTGAACCTCACCTATACTGATATCAGCAAGTATCCTTCAGTAAGCCGCGACCTGGCTCTCTTGGTAGATAAGAGTGTACAGTTTGAGCAGATTGAGCAAATCGCTCGTCAGACAGAGAAGAAACTTCTGAAGAGTGTCGTTCTCTTTGATGTCTATGAAGGTAAGAACTTGCCAGCTGGCAAGAAGAGTTATGCTGTCAACTTCATTCTTCAGGATGAAGAAAAGACTTTGAATGACAAGCAGATAGATGCAATCATGAAGAAGTTGATTGCCAACCTGACAGGCAAGCTCAATGCAGAGTTAAGATAATATTTTAAACAAAACGATAAACATTTTTAAAATTTATTCCAATGGGAAGAGCATTTGAATATCGTAAAGCTACAAAGCTGAAAAGATGGGGCCATATGGCCAAGACATTTACTAAGTTAGGTAAGCAGATTGCAATTGCAGTAAAGGCTGGCGGTCCTGAGCCAGAGAACAATCCTACTTTGCGTGCTATCATCGCTAACTGTAAGCGTGAGAACATGCCTAAGGATAACATCGCTCGTGCCATCAAGAACGCTTGTGGCAAGGATACCAGCGATTACAAGGAGGTAACATACGAGGGATATGGTCCTCACGGTGTTGCTGTATTTGTTGACACATTGACAGACAATACTACTCGTACTGTAGCTGACGTTCGTTCTATTTTCAATAAGTTCAGCGGTAACTTGGGTACTACAGGTTCCCTTTCTTTCCTCTTCGATCACAAGGCTGTGTTCACATTCAAGAAGAAGGATGGTCTGGATATGGATGAGATGATTCTCGACCTGATCGACTATGGTGTAGAAGACGAGTTCGATGAGGATGAGGAGAACAATGAAATCACTATCTATGGTGCTCCTACAAGCTTCGGTGAAATCCAGAAGCACTTGGAGGCTGAGGGCTTCGAGGTAACTGGTGCTGAGTTCACTTACATTCCTAATGATTTGAAGGATGTAACTGCTGAGGAGCGTGAGACTATCGACAAGATGGTTGAGAAGTTGGAGGAGTTTGACGATGTTCAGACTGTCTATACCAACATGAAGCCAGAAATTCCTGCTGACGCTGAATAAGTTTTCTATGATCAACAACGAGAATGTAAAGCATCTTACCAAGGTGACTTATCAGACTCATGGTACCTGCTCCAAGTACATCTGCATCAGTGTAGATGAGAATGGAGTTGTACAGGATGCGCAGTTTATCGGTGGTTGTGATGGCAATACCAAGGGCGTTTGTTCCTTGATAAGAGGTATGAAGGCGCAGGAAGTGATTGCCCGATTGAAGGGTATTACCTGCGGCAACAAACCAACAAGCTGTCCAGACCAGTTGGCAACTGCACTTCAGGAAATGGGGTACTAAATGTAAAAGACAGCATTACTGGTCGGTTTCCAGTAGAAATAATATAAAAGTCCCGAAGAATTAAATCTTTCTTCGGGACTTTTTCTGCTTTTAATCTTTGTCTTTTCTGCTTTTAATCTTTGTCTTTTCTGCTTTTAATCAATGACCTTTTCTGTCTTAATATTTAAAGGTTTCGTCCAATAGAACTTCCTTTGGATTTTTAGCAGAATGATAGATGAATCTGAAAGCAAAATGGGCTTCTTTGTATTTCTGAAGTCCTGGATTATTGTCTAATGACTGCTTTTGTGCATCATAGAGTTTCTTGTGGTTCTGTTTGATGAGTATGGCATTATCTGCCTTGTTTCTCAAAGTCATATAATAAATATAGGTACGGGTATTCTTGTCGAATACCGTACTGTCTGTGCGCCCATCATTCACGAAAGGAGTAGGGCATACTTTCTCTGTATATTCCTTAGCCTCTCTTGCTGCTCTGTCTTCAATGCTTTCTGAGCATGAAGCCAACAATGTAATCAACATGATTGGAAAAATAATCTTTTTCATATCTTTCTTTTTAATATTTGTCCTTTATCGTATTTATCCTTTTAATTCTTTTTATTCACAAGTACAATATGCTGTTTTGTATTTGAATTGTACTGAAATTCGGGCACAAAGATAAGTTTTTTTGATGGAATAGCAAAGCAATCTGCTACGTTTTTGTGGGGAAGATTCATCAAATCATACTTTTTCTCATTTTATTTTCTTTTTTCTCTGGTTTTTGCAGTACCTTTGTATTACAAAATATAATATCTTCAAAAGTATAATATCTTTGAAAGCAATGAAATTTTTTAAGAAAACAAAATCATTAAAGTCAGCTTGTTTGTTGATGTTGATGTTGCTCATCCTGCCTTTGCAGATGTTGGCAGCAGAATTGGGTGAAGCTGGTAAACGGTTAGCGGCTCTTCCTGGTGTGAGTAAAGTGGAACCGCTGCAGAGTACTTGTTTCCCAGAAAAATACGTGTTCTTTATCAAGCAGCAATTAGATGCTAAGAACCCGCAGGCTGGTCAGTTTGAGCAGCGAGTAGTGCTCTGTCATCGCGGTTTTGACCGTCCAACAGTACTTGTTACAGAAGGCTATGATGCCAATTATGCGTTGCATGAGGGATATATAGAGGAACTGTCCAAGCTTTTCGATACCAACATCATTACCGTGGAGTACCGTTATTTTGATAAGTCCATGCCAAGCCCTTGCAACTGGGATTATCTGACAGTGGAGAATTCTCTTTATGATTTGCATCATGTGAATGAAGCATTACATGCTTTATATAAGGGTAAGTGGATGGCTACGGGCATCAGTAAGGGTGGTCAGACAACCATGTTCTACCGTTCCTACTTTCCAAACGATGTTGATATTTCTGTTCCATACGTAGCTCCACTCAACAGGAGTGTTGAGGATGGCAGACATGAGAAATTTCTCCAATATGAGGTTTCGACTCCTGAAAACAGACAGAAAGTGCTCGACTTCCAGCTTCTGCTCTTTAAGCGCAAGGCAGCTCTTCTTCCTATGCTTGAGAAATATTGCAATGACAAGCATTATACATTCAATGCCCCTTTGGCTGAAATATATGACTTCTCAGTCTTTGAGTATGCGTTTGCTTTCTGGCAGTGGGGTTCTGATATCCAAAAGATTCCTACAAGAGAGGCTGATGATTTAGCTGTATTCAAGTATTGGATGAGTCATTGTGAACCCGATTATTTCTCCAATCAGAATCCCTATTTCTCGTTTGATGTGCAGGCGGCTAAAGAATTAGGTTGCTATGGCTATTATACAAAACCATTCAAGAGATATCTGAGTATTAAGACGGCAAAGGGATATTTGCATCGGTTGATGTTGCCGAAGGATGCAGAGGAAGTGAAATTTTCTCCTGTATTATATAAGCACACAGTAGATTTCCTGAGTAAGAATGATCCTAAGATGGTTTATATCTATGGTTCTATCGACCCATGGAGTGCTTCTGGTATTTATGGACTTCCATTTACGAAGAACAAGCAAAATTTGCATGTTTATATGTGTCCGGAAGGTTCTCATAAAACCCGTATTCTTTCCTTTCCAGAGCCTACTCGTCAGGAAATTATTAATTTGATAGGTCGTTGGTTGAAGGAATAGTACATTATATAAAAAGTTAATAAAAACGTGTAAGTAATGATGTTTACTTACACGTTTTTGTTGTTTTGAATATCTGGCTCTGCTGATGTGCCATTTCTATTAAACTCTCGAAGTCATTGCAGAATTCGGTCATCTGATGGTAAAGAAGATTACTGCCTTTATCAGATAACTCATTATCTGGTAATGGACCGGAATTGATAGCTACCGTGAAGATGTTGGCAGCAACACCCGCTCTGACTCCTAATGGAGCATTCTCTACAACGATACCTTCCCATGGTTGAAGATTGCCCGTTTTCTGCAATCCCATCAGGTATGGGTCAGGGTTTGGTTTTCCACGTTTCACGTCATACGCAGTTACAATATTCTCTTCATCCAGAAAATCTCCGAAGTCATTGAGTAGGCGCATGATGAGAGGGCGCTGTCCGCTACCGGTAACCACACCCACTTGCATACCAGCATCCTTAATCTTCTGCATGATTTCCTTAACACCAGGGAAGATTTCTGCCGTTGGCATAGAGTGGAAGATATCCGTCTTTACATCATACATTTTCTGAGCTTCTTCCAGAGATATGTCGATACCTTTCTGTTTTTTCACCATCATCTTGATGGTATCGATACCTCGTGCTCCCTCTGTGGCATAAGCATCAGCTGCAGTCATGTGGATGTCAAACTGCTTCATAGATTCCTGCCAGGCCACGGCATGATTAGGCATACTGTTGTATAGCACGCCATCCATATCAAAAAGAACGGCTTTAGGGTTGAATTCCCCAAAGCCGTGGTCTTTTAAGTATTTTGAAATAATTTCTTTCATCAATAATGAAATGATTTCTTAATATCGATTATTTCTCGTTAGCCAAACGCTCCTGGATAGCCTTGCTTTCAGCCTCATAACCAGGCTTGTTGAGCAATGCGAACATATTCTTCTTGTATGCCTCAACACCAGGCTGGTTGAATGGGTTTACCTCTTCCAAGAGACCGCTGATACCGCAAGCCTTCTCGAAGAAGTAGATCAACTGACCGAGGTAGTAAGCGTTCAACTCAGGTACGTTAACTAAAATGTTAGGAACACCACCATCAACGTGAGCCAAGCGAGTACCGAGTTCTGCCATCTTGTTCACCTCGTCAACACGCTTGCCCTCCAAGAAGTTCAAACCATCAAGGTTTTCATCATCGTGAGGGAAGAGCAACTTCTCGTTAGGAGTCTCTACGCTGATAACAGTTTCGAAGATAGAACGCTCACCTTCCTGAATCCACTGACCCATAGAGTGAAGGTCGGTAGTGAAGTCGCAAGCTGCAGGGAAGATACCCTTCTGGTCTTTACCCTCGCTCTCACCATAGAGCTGCTTCCACCACTCAGCGAAGTAGTGAAGTTTTGGCTGGAAGTTGCAAACGATCTCAATCTTCTTGCCAGCCTGTGTATAGAGTGCCTGACGAGTAGCTGCATAGATAGCAGCAGGGTTCTCATCGAAAGCAACGTCCTTACCACAAGCCTTTTCCATGTCAGCAGCACCAGCAACGAGCTGTTTTACGTCGAAACCAGCAACTGCGATAGGCAACAAACCTACTGGAGTAAGAACAGAGAAACGACCACCTACATTGTCAGGAATGATGAAACTCTTATAACCCTCTTTGTCTGCGCAAGTACGGGCAGCACCCTTCTTGGCATCGGTAACGGCTACGATCACATCCTTAGCCTCTTCCTTGCCACGCTGATCCTCGCACTGCTTCTTCAAAAGACGGAAAGCGAGAGCAGTCTCAGTTGTGGTACCAGACTTAGAGATATTGATAACACCGAACTTCTTGTCCTTCAAGAAAGAAGTCAACTCGTAGAGGTAATCCTCACCGATGTTGTTACCTGCGAAAAGGATTGTTGGATTCTTCTTATCATTTACGAGCCAAGCGAAAGAATTGCCGAGACCTTCGATAACGGCGCGAGCACCAAGGTAGCTACCACCGATACCAGCAACAACAACAACCTCACACTTTTCACGCAATGTGTTGGCAACTGCCTGAATCTCATTCAAGAATTCAGGGGTGATAGAAGATGGCAAATGCAACCATCCCAAGAAATCGTTACCTTCACAAGTGCCGTTCTCAAGAGCTTCCTGAGCGGCTTTTACCTTAGGCTCGTAAGCCTTTACTGCACCTTCTGCGAGGAATGATGCAGCCTTAGTAATGTTTAAGCTGATACTTTTCATTTTCTTATTTAAATATCTAAATGAATGTGTTAATGTTTCTCCATTATCTGAACGAATCAGTCAAGAGTTTGATTTCGATTTGCGGACTGATGCGCTCGTACAGTATATTATATACAGCATCGAGAATCGGCATGTTGACGTGCATGTGGCGATTGATTTCCTTCATACACTTTGTACCGAAAAATCCCTCGGCAATCATCTCCATCTCTATCTGTGCACTTTTCACGCTATAGCCTTTACCTATCATGGTACCGAAGGTGCGGTTGCGTGAGAAATTACTGTAACCTGTTACGAGCAGGTCACCGAGATATACTGAGTCGTACATGCTGCGGTCGATAGGGTGGACGGCAGTGAGGAAACGGTGCATCTCCTGAACGGCATTCGACATGAGTACCGCCTGGAAATTGTCGCCATATTTCAGACCGCCACAGATGCCTGCTGCAATAGCATATACATTCTTCAAGACTGATGAGTATTCGATACCGATGACATCGCTTGAAGTCTTGGTCTTGATGTACTCGCTTGCCAGACAGTCGTTGGCAAAGGCGCGAGCCTTATCTGTGTCGCTACAGCCCACGGTGAGATAACTCAGACGCTCCAGCGCAACTTCTTCTGCATGAGAAGGGCCACCGATACAAGCCAGGTTTTCATAAGGCACGTCATATACCTGATGGAAATATTCCGAACAAACGAGGTTTTCGTCAGGTACGATACCCTTGATGGCTGTGATGATAAACTTGTCGCTGATGCGAGTCTTGAGTTTCTTGAGATGATTCTTAAGGTAAGGCGATGGGGTAACGAATACGAGTGTGTCGTAGTTCTGCACAATCTTATTGATGTCTGAAGAGAAGAAAATCTCATCCACATTGAATCTTGCCGACATCAGATAGGCAGGATTATGCCCCAAGCGCTTGAAGTCCTCGATGCGGTCGTCGCGTCGCATATACCAACCAATGTGATGAGTATGCCCCACCACAATCTTGGCTATTGCCGTAGCCCAGCTACCGCCGCCAATAATAGCAATTTTTCCGCAGTTGAACACTTCGTTTTATGTTTAATGTATAACTAATAATGTATAATTGGAGTATGCTGCCCCAATTATACATTAATATATATTACTTATTTGCTGCGTCAATCCAGCCCTGGATATCATCAACAGAAGGCTTCTCATAGCCGAGTTTGTACTTCTTGTTGATTTCACCGATCTTCTGCTGAAGACCCTGAGCCTTCTCTTCACGGATGTCAGAAATCAGGTTGAAACCTGCCTTGCGGAGCACGTATGCCCAATCCTCTGGCACGCCAATCTCTGCCCATTCCTTGATAGTACTCTGTGGCATCTTCTTCTCAGGCTTCATCTGAGGGAAGAACAATACCTCCTGGATGAAGGTCTTGCCTGTCATCAACATGACGAGACGGTCGATACCGATACCGATACCTGATGTAGGAGGCATACCATACTGGAGGGCACGGAGGAAGTCCTGATCGATGATCATTGCCTCATCGTCACCCTTGTCAGCCAACTTCATCTGGTCGATGAAACGCTCTTCCTGATCGATTGGGTCGTTGAGCTCTGAGTATGCGTTAGCAAGCTCCTTACCGTTGACCATCAACTCGAAACGCTCTGTCAAACCAGGCTTAGAACGGTGCATCTTAGTCAGTGGAGACATCTCAACAGGATAGTCGGTGATGAAAGTAGGCTGGAGGAAAGTACCCTCGCAGAACTCACCGAAGAGCTCGTCGATCAACTTACCCTTACCCATGGTCTCATCTACATCCATGCCCTTCTCCTTGCAGAATGCGCGGATTTCTTCCTCTGTCTTGCCGTTGCAATCGAAACCAGTTTTTTCCTTGATGGCATCGAGGATAGGAAGACGGCGATATGGAGCCTTGAAGCTAATGATGTTACCATCTATCTCGCGTTCTGGCTTTCCATTGACTGCGATACAGATAGTCTCGAGCAATTTCTCAGTGAATGACATCATCCAGTTGTAGTCCTTGTACTGAACATAAAGTTCCATACAGGTGAACTCTGGGTTGTGGTTGCGGTCCATACCCTCGTTACGGAAGTTCTTGCCAATCTCATAAACACCCTCGAAACCACCTACGATAAGGCGCTTCAGATAAAGCTCAGTAGCGATACGCATATACATATCCTGATCGAGCGCATTGAAGTGAGTGATGAATGGGCGGGCTGAAGCACCACCAGCGATGCTCTGGAGAGTAGGAGTCTCCACCTCTGTATAACCAGCGTTGTCGAGAACGCTGCGGAGTGTACGGAGAACTGTAGCACGCTGCAAGAAAGTATCCTTTACGCCATCGTTGACGATGAGGTCAACATAGCGCTGACGATAGCGCAACTCAGGGTCGTCGAACTTGTCGTAAGCAACACCATCCTTATATTTTACGATAGGGAGTGGTTTCAAACTCTTAGAGAGCAGGCACAGTTCCTTGGCGTGAACTGAAATCTCGCCAGTCTGTGTGCGGAAAACAAAACCCTTTACACCGATGAAGTCACCGATGTCGAGAAGTTTCTTGAAAACAGTATTATAAAGGTCTTTGTTCTCGTCTGGACAAATCTCGTCGCGTGCGATATAGACCTGGATTCTTCCCTTTGAGTCCTGCAACTCTGCGAAGCTGGCTTTACCCATTACGCGTCGGCCCATCATACGACCTGCGATGACTACCTGGCGTGGCTCTTCCTCGTCTTTGAATTCAGCTTTGATATCAGTGCTGAATGCATTGGTTGGAAACTCTGCAGCTGGGTATGGATCAATGCCCATCTCGCGCAATGTTTGAAGACTTTGTCTGCGAACGATTTCCTGTTCGCTTAACTCTAAAATGTTCATATTCTATTTAGATATATCTAATTTTGTTATTCTGTCTGCAAAAATACAAATAATTTTCTGAACTCCACCTTATTTTTATGCTTTTTAATATAATAAGTCGGAAATAGTAGTGCAAACATTTGCATTATAGCTTAATGAAAATCTTCTTTTGGTACATCCAGATGCCCATCGCTGCATGAATAGCAACAAAAAACAGGGCATAGGTGAGGGAAACCAGATACTCGTCTGAAATGACATTCCTGATGAGGCCTAACAGGTCGTCCTTGATGCCGTATGTTCCGAAAACGATGGCAAGGAATTCGCTCAGGACATAAAGAAAAAGTGGATTCATTCCGAAAGACAGAAATAGAACTGTTATCGGATTCTCCTTTGTTTTTATCGTCTTTCCTTCCGCATTTGCTTCTATCTTTCCTTCTGCACTGATTTCACCCCTGTCAATCCATTGGATGAGCAGACTCAAGATCCAGGCAGCAAAACCACAGGTCACAAATACATAGCTTGGACTCCATATTCTCTTATTGATGCCGAAACCAATCAAGGAAAGGAAGAAACCAAGAATGAGCATGACAAGACCACTGATTTTCAAAAACTTAATTTTGGAATGAACGTTCTGACCTGCAATGCTGATGTATTTGCAACAGAGGAAACCTATCATCGTATGGGCGATGGCTGGCAATGTGCTCAGCAGTCCTTCGGGATCTACCGGACTCTTATGATAGAGGTGATCGTAGCCGAAAAAATGGAGATCTGCCTGGGCGATGATGTTGACTGATGCATCGTAGGCATAACCGTTGCCGAAAGCTAAAATGCCCATATAGACTATGATGATGCCGAGGATGATATGGACAAAATACCGTTGGTTGATATGGATGGCCAACAGGGATACAATGCCATAACAGAGGGCTATGCGCTGTAAGACTGCCCATATACGCAGATGCGCAAAGTCTAATCCATTACCCGAACAAATCATATCAAACCAGTTGATACTGAGTCCGATAAGGAAAAGCAAGATGGTGCGTTTTGCGATTTTTCTGTAGATAATTAGCGAGGGCTTAAACTCCGTCTTTCTCAAAGAGAGATAGGTGGACATACCCATCATGAAGAGGAAGAAAGGAAAGACCAGGTCGCAGGGAGTCAAGCCGTTCCACTTGCTATGCGTCAGAATATGATAGTTCTGTTCACCGCCATTATTGACCAATATCATGAGGGCTACTGTGAGCCCTCGCATGATATCCAGAGATTTGAGTCTGATCATAGTTTTCTGGGTGTTTTATCTTGTTCTTAATAGTTCTTATCTGATAAAATTGATAACTTCCTTCGCCACTTCCACACAGTCTCCTTCAGGTTGATCACTGTAGGTATTGTGCTGCAGAGTCCATGGTTCCTCTATAGCATACCAGTCAATTACCGGACCGCCAGGCAATGCCATTTGGAAGAGTTCGGCAGCAGTCTTGTTAGCATTCTTGCCACCGCCTAACGCTTCGTAATCCACTTGGGTGCTGGCTTTCATCTGGTCTTTTAATGCCTTCATATAGGTACTCCATCTTTTGTAGTAGAAGTCTTTCAGTAAACCTTGCCATTCCTTGTGTGCATAGTCTCGGAGCCCTCCCTTATCAGCACAGGTGCGGTTTCCCCATGTGGTAATCTGTACACGAGCATTCCATTCATATTGGTCTTTCTCTGCCGTAGTCTTGCCGATTTTGCGTGCCTGTTCTGTCCAATGTCCCAGACGGAATTCAGAACGGGTGCCTAAGAGTTTGTCCTGTAGGAGAATCATCTTCAGGAATCGGTCTGCATTCTTGTCAAAGTCTTTACGGGCAAAGGCATTGTAGTCGGCAATCGTCTTCAGGTACTGTTTTCTGCCCTGATCTGCGAGAGCCTGTCGGCAGATATCCACGAGGTCATATTCGTAGTTGTTGTTTCCTTTGTATTTATCAGCTACTTGTGCGAAGAGGATGGCAGCCTGTCGGGTGTCTTCCGGATCATAGTAGTTGTGCATTTTCGACCAGCTGGAAACCTGGAAATTGTTTAATGATGGGCGTCCGCAGAAGATGCTCTCATGGGGACCTTGCTGGTTGTTGCCGAGCGGACAGTTGTAGATGCTTTTTGCAAGCAAAGTCCAGGCTTTCACGATTGTATCATCGTGGACGCCATATCTGGCAAAGCAGTATTCCTGGATCCATTCTTCCTTGGTCATCTTCTCCGCTCTCCAAGGCAGTTCGCTCATCAGTTCGAACATCACCGGGTTGTTTTCTGAACCTTCCATCGTAAAGCCCCAACCCTTCATTGAAGAGTTAGTGATAAATGAAGAATTCTCTTGCTTTTGGACGTTCTTTTTTCCTGTAGCTAGATAGAAGTTGTTGAGAAGCTGATCCATTCTTCCATGAAGACCTACGTTTCCGCCAAAGTTCTCCAGAAGACAGAAGAGCCATTGATGCTTGCCGTATCCACCTTCCCGTTTCCAGATACTCGGACTTCCGAACATCGGGCGGCATTCAGAGAAGAGGTCGAGTATGAGGAGGTCGCCAACCTTCAGATTTTCTATCATCTGTGGACGTGGATTCTCGGTCCATCCCTGAACCACCCACACAGCCTCAGAATTGGCACGCTTCATGGCATCCATCAGCACCTTTCCTGCTTTTCCGTAATCAACGGCAGCATCATCATTGCTTTCGTGGAAAGGATCCATGGAGTAATAGGAAGCCTTACCGAAGAGATGGGTGAGCTCCTTATAATATAGGTCTGCGATTTCTGCAAATCGGGCATCCGTAGGCGATAGGTTGGCAGGGCGCTGATAACCATTCCAGCGACCACCATCAGTCACGTTGAGTCCTAACTTTTCTTTGGCGTCATGAGGCATCATACCGCAATAGCCCGGCAAGACAGGTTTCATACCAAGCTCTTTCATTCTTGCCAATATCTTCTTCTGCAATACTTCCTGTTGCTTGTACCAGTTGAGTGGCAGCGGACCGCCCCATCCCTCGAGGTTGTTCATTTCCCACCAAGCCAGGAAAGCAGGACCGGCAATGAATTTGCCGACTTCTTCCTCTGTATAGCCTAACTTGAGGAGCATGTTTCTCCATACACATTCTTCGCCTACGATGGCAAGCGGCATGTTGATGCCATGCAGAGCCATCCAGTCGATTTCTTTCTGCCAACGGTTCCAGTCCCAGAATGCCATCGAGTAGGAGAAGGTGCAGTAGTTGAAATCATAGCGCAATTTGAGATCTGTCTCATGGCGCTCCTTTTTCTCAACTCGTGGCAATACGGCAGGTATTTTAGCCGTCATATTGTTCCAGGAGATATGGATGCCGGCATAGTGTTTGAGATACCAGTTGACACCCACGGCAATATTCACCCAAGAGTTGCCCCGGATGATGATAGGAGATGAAGTTTTCCTGCTGTTGGAGGAAGGATGAGACTTCTGGTCAATCTCAAAAAAGTCTTTGTCTGATTTTACCAGTATGGTCTGAAACTTGCGTGAAGCGCCTTTGTCAATGCGTTCCAGGATGTCATCTACAGGATTTGCCTGTATGCCCGTAACGGTCAATAGAAATAGGTAGAATAATATTTTTCTCATATACATTATATAAATAAAGGTTTAACACGATGATAAAAAGGTCTCATATTTGAATATAGAAAAGGTCTAAAATATAAATGTTGAAGAGTTTGTGTATCTTCATTCTTCCTTCTGCTGATACACATTCTCTCCAACATTTCATAAGATTATCCTTCTCTGAAAAAATCCAGTGCTTCCTTGATTTCGTCCACGGTAGCCGTCTGGTTGATGCGGATGTCACCGATGCCTCCCAAGAGGGTGAAGTTGATGATGCCGTTCTGGTTTTTCTTATCGTGGTGCATCAACTCTATCAGTTCATCGTAGTCATCACAGGTGATAGGCAATGTGCCGTAGTATTCCTTGATGAAACTTACGGTCTGTCTCATCTTTTCGGTAGGGAAACCTGTATGTGTGGCACTGAGATATAGTTCGCAGATCATACCGAATGCAACCGCATGACCATGCAGGATAGGCTTGCGCTTCAAGGTCCAACTCTCAAAGGCATGACCGAAGGTGTGTCCTAAGTTCAGTGCCTTGCGGATACCATGCTCATGAGGATCTTCTTCTACGATGCGTTCCTTTACCTTCACGCTGTCAGCTACCATTTGCTGCAGATGCTTTAAATCAGGATTTGCCAAATCGAAGGTAATCAGTTCCTTCCACATATCCTCCGTTGAGATGAGTCCATGCTTCAACATCTCTGCATAGCCAGAACAGATGTTCTCGGCATCCAGACTGCGCAGGAATTCCGTGTCGAGGATGACAAACTTAGAATCGTTGAATACACCTATCTCATTCTTCAGTCCGTTGAAGTTGATACCAGTCTTACCGCCAACCGATGCATCCACCATGGCAAGCAGGGTAGTAGGGATATTGATGAAGTTGATGCCGCGTTTGAAGGTGGAAGCAGCAAAACCGCCGAGGTCAGTTACCATGCCGCCACCGAGATTGATGAGACAAGAGTGTCGTGAACCGCCACCATCGCCGAGTGATTTCCATACATGTGCTATTGTTTCCAGGTCCTTATGGGTGTCTGTAGCACCTATCGTGATGACCTGTGCATTTTTCAGCGTAAAGAATCCCTGGATGACCGGAAGGCATTTTTCCTTCGTCACCTCATCGACAAGGATAAAAATCTTGTCGTGCTCGCATTCAGTGAGTGCATTGGCAATCTCACTCTCCAGATGAGTAGATATGATAATTCTCTGATTCATAACAAAAACGTTTAATAATGTTGCAAAGGTACGTTAAAAAACTGACTTATACGGCAAAAAATCCTATTTTTTTGATTGTTTACTCTATATTTGGCATAAAAATAGTATTTTTGTTTAAACCTTGTATAATTATGTACGTCAAAAAGGCAAATCAAAAATAACTTATTGCAATGAAAAAAATAATTTTGATGATGCTGTTGCTTTTGGTCTCAATAGCATCGTTTGCTCAGGAACGCTTGGTAAGCGGAGCGATTATCGACCGGGATACCAAGGATCCTGTAGAGCAGGTGACCGTCCAGTTGCTCAAAACCGATAGCACCTATGTGACGGGTGCCATCAGCAACGAGAAAGGTCTTTTCCATCTGAATGCGCCTGGAAATGGCAAGTATCTTCTGAAGATTACGAGTGTCGGATATAAGCCTACCGTGAAGCGTGTGGTTCTTGAACAGGACAAGAATCTGGCGTTGGGTAATGTCGTTGTCGGTGCTGATGCCATCATGCTGAAAGGAGCTGTGGTTACCGCTATGGCTCAGAAAGTAACGCTCAAGGAGGATACCTTCGTATATAACTCAGCTGCCTACCGTACGCCGGAAGGTTCGGTGGTGGAAGAACTCGTGAAGCGTCTGCCGGGTGCTGAGGTGAGCGATGACGGTACCATCAAAATCAATGGTAAGGAGGTGAAGAAAATCCTCGTTGACGGCAAGGAGTTCATGACGGGAGATACCAAGACTGCCCTCAAGAACCTGCCAACCAGTATTATTGATAAGATCAAAGCTTACGATGAGAAAAGTGATCTCTCGAAGGTGACGGGTATTGATGATGGTGAGGAACAGACCGTGCTCGACTTCAATGTGAAGAAGGGTATGAACAAGGGTTTGATGTCAAATATCGACCTGGCTATTGGTAATAAAGATAGGTATAGTGCCAGAGGTATGGGTGGATATTTCAACAGTAATAACCGCTTCATGCTTTTCGGTAATGCCAATAATACCAGCGACCGTGGCTTCAGTGGCGGTGGACCAAGGCGTGGTTTCGGCGGTGGCAATGGGTTGAATGCAAGCAAGATGCTGGCAGCTAACTATAATTATGAGGAGAAGAATAAAATCAAATTTAATACATCTCTTCGCTGGAATCACAGTGATGGTGATGTCTGGAGTCGTAGTGCCAGCGAGAATTTCATGGGAAGCAGTTCCTCTTTCTCCAATAGTCTGAGCCAGAAATTCTCTCGCAGTGACAGTTGGAATGGCAATATCCGTCTGGAGTGGATGCCGGATACAATGACCAACATCCTCTTCCGTCCTTCTATCTCATGGACTACCAATGATAGCCGCAGCACGGGTATTTCTGCATCCTACAATCAGGATCCATACCAATATACCGAAGACCCTCTTTCTGATGAGGGCATAGAAAAGATGGATGAAGTGGATGCTGTGATCAACAGACAGAAGTCTGTAAGCTTGAGTAATTCCAAGAACAACAACATCCGCGGCATGCTCCAGTTGAATCGTAAACTCAACAATAAAGGACGTAACGTAACCCTCCGTATGGATGCCAAATATACCGATAAGGACAGTAAGAGCATCTCCCTGCAGAATGCCCATCTTTATCTGGTACAGACTGCTGCAGGTCTGGATTCCACATATCAGACCAACCGCTATAATCTGACTCCTTCCAAGGATTACAGTTACAGTGCACAGGTCACCTATAGCGAACCGCTCTGGAAGGCCACCTTCCTCCAGTTCAGCTATAAGTTCACCTACAGCTACTCCAAGAGTGACCGCAGTACCTACGATTTCAGTAAATATAGTTTTGATGGAATCAATCCAGCATACGGAGCGTGGGGCAATTATCTTGGCCGTTTGGATGGCGAACTGGGTGACTATCGAGATGACAAGCTGAGCCGCTATTCAGAGTATAGAAACTATACCCATGATATTCAGGTGATGATGCGCTTCATCCGTCAGAAGTATAATCTGAACTTCGGTGTGATGATTCAGCCTCAGCGTTCCAAGTTCATACAGGATTATCAGGGCAAATATGTAGATACGGTGCGCACGGTGACCAATATCAGTCCGACCCTCGATTTCCGTTACCGATTCTCCAAGATGAGCAATCTGCGTGTCAACTATCGGGGAACGACTTCGCAGCCAAGTATCTCTCAGTTGCTCAACATCGTAGATGACAGTGACCCACTCAATGTTTCCATGGGTAATCCGGGTTTGAAGCCATCGTTCACTCAGAACTTCCGATTGTTCTACAACAATTTCGTTCAGAATCACAACAAGGGTGTGATGACCTATATCAACTTCTCTACGACCAGCAATAGCATCAGCAATAAGGTGACCTACGATGAGACGACTGGTGGAAGAATTACCCGACCTGAGAATATCAATGGCAACTGGAATGTGATGGGAGCCTTTATGTTCAACTGTTCTATCGACAGTGCTGGTGTATGGAATATCAATACCGATACCAATTTGGGTTATAATCACTATGTGAGTTATCTGAGTCTCGACAAGTCGCAGGATTCCCAAAAGAATACCACCCAGAATACCACGTGGAATGAGCGTCTCTCTCTGAGTTATCGCAATGATTGGTTGGAATTGTCACTCGATGGAACATTGGCTTACAATCATGCCAAAAACAAGTTGCAGCCTAACAGCAACCTCGATACCTGGCAGTTCTCCTATGGACCTTCGATGACTTTGACCGCTCCTTGGGGCACAAGTTTGAATACCAGTCTCTCCTGCAGCAGTCGTCGCGGCTATTCCGATGCATCGATGAATACCGATGAGTTTGTGTGGAATGCTCAACTTTCACAGGGATTCCTGAAGGGTAAGCCTCTCACCGTGATGCTTCAGTTCTACGATCTGTTGCATCAGCAGAGTACCTTCTCGAGAGCGATTTCATCCGTTTCCCGTACGGATACGGAATACAATGCCATTAACTCTTATGCGATGCTTCACGTAGTATATCGCATGAATCTCTTCGGAGGCAAGGATGCACGCAAGGAAAATCGTGGGGAAGGTCCAGGTGGACGTCCTGATTTCCGTGGTCGCCCATTTAATGGAAATGGTCGTCCAATGGGTCCTCCTCCAGGACGTTTCTTTTAATAGAATTTTTTAGGAGATAACTGAACTTTCGAGTCTTTAAGACGATAAGAAATAATTTAGGTATGGCTTTATAAAAGCTGAACAGCCGCTTTCTCATGTGTTCGAGAAGCGGCTGTTCTTATTTTTTTAGTTGGCTTGATCCAATATTTAGTTGGCTTGCTCCAACTTATTCTGTGCGATGATTTCCTCAGCTCGTTTGAGCGCCTTGCTAATATGGTCAGTGATATTCTCCTTACCGAGCATATTGTAGAAACCAGCGTGCTCCAATTGGAAGTTTACTTTCTCGCAAACACCGGAGAGAACGATCTGGATGTTTTCCTTCTGACTCATTTCGCAGAGGTTGGTGAGGTTGTGAATACCTGTAGAATCTACGAAAGGAACCTTGCGCATACGGATGACGCGTACCAGCGGGCGATCACCGAAGGCAGCCATCACTTCCTCAAATTTATTGCCGGCTCCGAAGAAGAATGGACCATTGATCTCATATACCTCCACACCCTTAGGAATGGTATAGTGCTCCAGGTTGGTAGAAAGGAAGTCAAACTCTTTGTTGAGGTCAATCTCATCGTCGGTAATAGCCTTTACGTCGGTCGTCTCAGACATACGTTTCATGAAGAGCAGACAGGCGATAATCAGTCCCACTTCGATAGCTACGGTAAGGTCGAAGATGATGGTGAGGAAGAAAGTAATCAGGAGCACAGTAACATCGCTCTTAGGATTCTTCATCAGTGCTAAGAATGAACGCCAGCCAGACATACCATAAGAAACAACTACCAATACACCAGCCAGACAAGCCATAGGGATAAACTTAGCTAATGGCATCAGGAAGAGGAAGATGAACAGTAAGACGATGGCATGGATGATACCAGCCACAGGAGTCTTACCACCATTATTAATATTGGTCATCGTACGGGCGATGGCACCTGTAGCTGGAATACCGCCGAAGAGAGGAGAGGCAATATTGGCCAATCCCTGTGCCACCAACTCTGTATTGGAATCGTGGTGGTCGCTGATCACACCATCTGCTACGGTAGCAGAAAGCAGACTCTCGATGGCACCGAGAATAGCGATGGTGATGGCAGGAGACACCAGGTTCTTGATGGTTTCCCAGTTGATTTCAGGCACCTGTGCCGCAGGCAGTTCATTGCTGATAGAGAAACGGTCTCCGATGGTCTCGATGCTTGTCACACCGGCATATTGTTTCAGGATGAGCGCTACTATCGTCATCAGGATAATGGCGATGAGCGAACCCGGAATCTTCTTGCTGAAACGAGGAGTGATGGCAATGACAATCACGCTCACCACACCGATGAGGGCACACCAAGGGTCGATGGTATCGAAACTCTGGAAGTAAACGCCCCATTTCTCGATAAAGTCAGAAGGATTGCTGGCTAAAGTCAAGCCAAAGAGATCCTTAATCTGTGTGGTGAAGATGGTAACAGCGATACCACTGGTAAATCCCACTACGATCGGGTAAGGAATGTACTTGATGATGGTGCCGAGTCGGAGCAGTCCGAAGAGTACCAGGAAGAGACCCGCCATCAATGTGGCGATGGTCAGTCCCTCCATGCCATACTTCTGGATGATGCCATAGATGATGACGATGAAGGCTCCCGTAGGACCACCAATCTGCACTTTACTACCGCCAAAGACGGAGATGATAAGACCTGCCACAATGGCGGTGATAATTCCCTTCTCTGGGGTCACGCCTGAGGCAATACCGAATGCGATGGCCAGAGGCAGGGCTACGATTCCCACGATGATTCCTGCCATGAGGTCAGACATGAATGTTTTCTTGTTGTATGTCTTCAGACTAGAAAACAAGCTTGACTTGATTGCTATTGCTTTCATTACCTTATTAAAAAATTATATTGTATTTTTTGTTATCCAAAAATATCGCTTGCAAAGGTACGATAAATATTTTAAATAACAAAATGTTTTTTAATGTTTCTTAATTGTTGATCTCGTTTCATTGATTTAGCGTACTTTTGTACGTCATCTAAGGTTTAGATAGCATACAGATTATGGCAAAAGACAAGATAGCATACGTTTGCAGCAATTGCGGACAGGAATCTGCCAAGTGGATTGGCAAATGTCCGAGTTGTGGACAATGGAATACTTTTAAGGAAATCCGAATCGCAGGAGAAACGGGAACCCAGGCTGCCCGAAATGCGGGCATGACGATGAGACATGGTGGCGCAGCTACTATGTTTGGCGGCGTGCGTGCTTCGGATGGCGCAGCCCAACCCATGAAGCTTCGTGATATCTCTGCCCACGATGAACCCCGTATTGATATGCATGATGAGGAACTGAATCGTGTGCTCGGTGGGGGAATGGTGCAGGGCAGTATCACTTTGTTGGGTGGTGAACCGGGTATCGGTAAGAGTACGCTCACGCTGCAGACTATTCTCAATATCCCAGAAAAGAAAGTGCTCTATGTGAGCGGAGAGGAGAGTGCGCATCAGATCAAGTTGAGAGCCGATAGATTGGCTTCTTCGATAACAACTGTTGGAACGGATGTGAATCTCGACCATATCTCTATCCTTTGTGAAACTTCCTTAGAGAAGATCTTCTCCCATATCCAGCAGGTGGCTCCGGAAATCGTAGTTATCGACTCCATCCAGACCATCGCAACAGAGGATGTGGATAGCAGTCCGGGCAGTGTCTCGCAGGTCAGAGAGTGTGCTGCAGCTTTGTTGCGATTTGCCAAAACCAGTGGCATTCCTGTTATCCTGATAGGACATATTAATAAAGAGGGAACGCTTGCAGGACCTAAGATACTGGAACATATCGTGGATACCGTCATCCAGTTTGAGGGCGACCAGCATTATATGTATCGCATCCTCCGTAGTATCAAAAACCGATTTGGAAGTACTTCGGAATTGGGAATCTATGAGATGCAGCAGGGAGGACTCCGCCAGGTCAGTAATCCGTCAGAACTCCTCTTGACTGAGGATCACGACGGACTTTCGGGAGTGGCCATTAGCAGTGCCATCGAGGGTGTGCGCCCATTCCTGGTCGAGACTCAAGCCTTGGTTTCCACTGCCGCCTATGGAACTCCCCAGCGCTCAGCTACGGGTTTCGATCAGCGCCGACTTAACATGCTTTTGGCCGTATTGGAAAAGCGCGTAGGATTCAAGTTAATGCAGAAGGACGTGTTCCTGAATATAGCAGGAGGACTGAGAGTCACTGACTTGGCGATGGATTTGAGCGTGATAGCCGCTGTCTTGAGCAGTAATGTGGATACAGCCATAGAGGCTGGCTGGTGTATGTGTGGCGAGGTAGGTCTGAGCGGAGAAGTGCGCCCCGTAAGCCGTATCGAACAGCGAATAGCTGAGGCTGAGAAGCTCGGTTTTCAGCACATCATCATCCCTAAATACAATTATTCGGGATTTGATCATTCGAAATACAAGATAGAGATTCACCCGGTCAGAAAGGTGGAAGAGGCGCTGAGATGCCTGTTCGGATAGAGGCTTTTTGAAAGGTAAAAAGGTAAAAAAGTAAAAAGGTAAGAAAATAAAAATATATAGAGGAGATGAAAGATTCAGTGATTATTGTGAGCGGTGGTATGGACAGTATCACGCTGCTCTACGACAAGAAGGACGAAATCGCTTTGGGAATCAGTTTCAATTATGGTTCCAATCATAATGAGCGTGAGATTCCCTTTGCCAAAATGCATTGCGAGCGTCTTGGTATCAAACATATTACCATCGATTTGGGCTTTATGCACCAGTATTTCAAGAGCAGTCTCCTCGAAGGAGCTGATGCCATCCCTGAGGGACATTATGCTGATGACAATATGAAATCCACGGTGGTTCCTTTCCGTAATGGCATCATGCTGAGCATCGCCATCGGCATTGCAGAGAGCAATAATCTGAAGAAGGTGCTTATAGCCAATCATGGAGGCGATCATACGATTTATCCCGACTGTCGCCCTGAGTTCATTGATGCCATCGACAAGGCGGCGCAGGCAGGTACTTTCGTTGATGTGCAGGTGAGTGCTCCTTATACCAATATCACCAAGGCTGATATTGCTCGTATCGGCAAGAATTTGGGAATCGACTATGCTGAAACCTGGAGCTGCTACAAGGGCGGTCAAATCCATTGCGGTAAATGCGGAACATGCGTAGAACGCAAGGAAGCGCTTGCTGAGGCAGGTATCGAGGATACGACCGTATATGAAGACTGAGAATGACGTGTATAAGATGAAAATTAGTAAAAAAACAAAATAACAACAAAATGAAAAAGAATTTGATTTTGAGTGCTGCTCTTTTGCTTTCTGCAACTGCAGCGATGGCACAGAGTGGCACATTCACATTGAAGGCCAACTTGAAGAACTTTGGTGACACCGTGATAGTCTTTAAGAACAGAGGTGTGAAGAACGATACCGTCTTGGTAAAGAAGGATAAGTTCACTTATACTACCACTTTGGACAAGCCAATGTCTATCATTTTCGCAACTCCAGGTACATTTCGCAACACAGAGTACAAGATGGCTCGCATCGTAGCAGTACCAGGTGAGAAAGCAGAGCTCGTAGGTGATGTTCTCACCCGTTACGATATCTCTGGTAGCAATTTCTACAAGCAGTATCATTCATTGGATCTGATGTTGGAAGAGGCAGAGAAGCCTTTCACAGAGTTGCGCAAGTCTATCGAGGACCGCATGAAGAACGGTGGTGATCAGAATGCACTCCGCAAGGAATATCAGGAGAAGGCTATGGAACTCGAGAAGACACGCAATGAGAAGGTAATGAATTACATTTCCCAGCATGCCAATGAGGAGGCTACTGCAGCCCTCGTTCCTCAGTTCCAGGAGTATGACGTCATGCAGAAGGTAGTCAATATGCTTTCAGAGTCAGTTCGCAACGGTCGTATGAAGGCATTCTATCAGCCAATGTTGGATCAGGCAAAGGCTCAGATGGAGGCAGAGGAGAAGGCAAAGAAGTTGCAGGCTGCTGGTGTTGAGGCTCCAGATTTTACCTTGAAGGATATTGACGGCAACGACTTTACCCTTTCCAGTTTGCGTGGCAAGTATGTAGTTCTCGATTTCTGGGGATCATGGTGCGGTTGGTGCATCAAGGGTATGCCTCAGATGAAGGAGTATTATGCCAAGTATGCAGGCAAGTTTGAGATTGTAGGTATCGATTGCAATGATACCGAGCAGAAGTGGAAGGATGCTGTGAAGAAGCACGAGTTGCCATGGAAGCATGTTTACAATCCACGTAATGGTGCCGAGAATGTTTGCGACAAGTATGCCATCCAGGGTTTCCCTACCAAGATCGTGCTTTCTCCTGAAGGTAAGATTGTGAAGACTATCGTAGGTGAGGATCCTGCATTCTATACATTGCTCGATGAGTTGCTCGGCAAATAAATCCTGCGAGCCGTTCATCAGGTGCAAATAGGCAGTAAATATCCCTCTGTTTTCCTGTTAGATGGGGTTGTTTGCTCCTAAAATAAACATAAACAGCCAAATATTTACAAAAATATTTGGCTGTTTCAATAAAAAGTTGTACCTTTGCACCCGCAAGTTTAGAAATTGCAAATGATTAAATGATGGTTCCGTAGCTCAGTTGGATTAGAGCAACAGCCTTCTAAGCTGTGGGTCTTGGGTTCGAACCCCAACGGAATCACAAAAATCATAGAAAAAGAGGTTTGTCAGGAGTTCTTGATGAGCCTCTTTTCTGTTTAATAGTAAGTCAAATGGCTGCCGTTAGAATTGTGATTGCCTTGCTTTTTGGACAAAACTGGGGCTTCACTCAGGAGGATATGTATAGACCCAACAACAAATATTGAGGGATGGAATGGAAAGGAGTCATGGACATTTAGAACAAAGAAAAACGCCCCTTCTGCAGATTTGTATCATAAAATAGTGGTAGTGGAGACTTCCCCACTCAGCAAAGGCTAAGTCTTGGTACGGAGAGGATACGGACTTGGTATGAAGGTGGTCTTGCTTCTTTTGTTTGGTTTCCTTTTGAATCATTTTTCATTTTTATGAGTCTCCTATATCTATGAATCTCCTATATATTTAATGGATATCAGACTCTTCCGCTACAGATGCTTTGCTTTCCTTGGGTTGTGGTTTGGGTACGAAACCTAGAATGGCAACCAGACAACTCATCAAAGGACTGATGATATTGAAGAAACAGAAGGGGAGATAGATCAGAGTTGGGATTCCAAGAACAGTACTTTGCGTCATACCGCAGGCAGTCCATGGAACCAGTACGCTCGTCACGGTAGCACTATCCTCTGTACTTCGGCTTAAGAGTTCAGGTCGGTAACCTCGTTCTGCATACTCATCCTTGTAGATAGATGCATTCATGATGATACTCAGGAACTGGTCGCCCATAACGAGATTGAGCAACACGCCCGATGCCACAGTACTGCATACAAGTGATATTGTGCTGTGTATGCTTTTCAGAAGCATGTGGGTGATAGCGTGAAGCATGCCGCTGGCTACCATACATGACCCGAAACACATGGCACAGAGGATGAGCCAGATGGTATTGAGCATGCCAGCCATGCCTCGGGTGGCAACAAGATCATTGATGTTCGCCATACCGCAATCTACCTGGGTATGGGTGTAGCAGGTGGTCATGATTCCCTCAAAGAGACTCTTGGCAGTGATGCTGTCTTCGTCAGCAATCTTTACCAGTACTTCCGGTTGGAGGACGAGGGCACAGATGCATGCTGAAAGGGCAGAAAGAAGAAGTGTGATGAGAGAGGGGGTCTTGCGGTAGATGAGCCATCCTGTAAAAGCTGGAACGAGCATCGTAAGTAGGGAGATATTGAAACCATGACTCAGACCAGTAAGATACTGGCTAATATCCACAGGCGTGGAATCATAGCAGAGTCCGATGATGAGATAGAGTACCAGCGAGAGCAAGATGCTTGGTATGGTGGTATAGAGCATGTAGCGAATATGCGAGAAAAGATCGGCACCGGCTATGCTTGAAGCCAGGACCGTGGTATCGCTCATAGGTGAGAGCTTATCACCAAAATAGGCTCCCGAAATGATGGCTCCAGCGGTATATGGGGCTGGTATTCCCAGGGCATCACCGATTCCCATCAGGGCAATACCGATGGTGGCAATGGTGGTCCATGAGGTTCCCGTCATCACAGAAATAATGCTGGAGATGATGCATGCGCAGGGAAGGAAAAAGATTGGTGACATAATCTGTACGCCATAATATATCAATGTAGGTACTACGCCACTGATCATCCAGGTTGCTGACATCATTCCTATGAGCAGCAGGATCAGGATAGATACTCCGGCATCGCCCACCGTCTTTTTGATCATCTCTTCAAAGATATTCCATTTCATCCTATAGATGCCCATGCCGAGTGCCACACATACGGCAGTGGCTATCATAAGGGCCACCTGGGAGGCACCGGCCAGGGCATCGTCAGGGAAGAGTTTGACAACCAGGACGATGAGGGCGATAAGTACTGCCAGTGGTATGACAGAAATGAAAGGATGTGGTTCAACTGGCTGCAGTGGTGAGCAGGATGTCTGATTCTCTGCAGCTTGAGATTTCTGTTTCTTTTCTTCTTGTTCCATTTTTAATACTCTCTTATACAATTATTTAAAATCAAAGTCTTTCATACACTTTGCGTTTTCATCAGTTTCTTTAACGCTTCTCTTCTGGGTATTCGGCAAGAATCCTGCTATGATGCCGAGCAATGGCAGGAAGGCACTCACCTGGAAGATAAACTCAATACTGGTCTTGTCGGCTAACCAGCCGAAGAACGCTGAACCAAGTCCTCCCAGTCCGAACATCAGTCCGAAGAAAATGCCTGCTATTAATCCCACTTTATCTGGCATTAGGTCGGTGGCATATACCACGATGGAAGAGAATGCCGATGCGATGATCAGTCCTGACATGAAGGTGCAGATGATGGTCCATGTGAAGTTCACAAAAGGCATGGCGATGGCAAAGGGTGCTGCTCCCAGAATGGAGAACCAGATGACATACTTTCTACCGAATTTGTCACCCAACATTCCTCCTGCCACCGTACCTATGGCAAAGGCGGCAAGGAATACGAAGAGGCACAACTGAGAGGTCTGTACTGATACCCCGAACTTATCCATCAGGAAGAAGGTGAAGTAACTCGTAATGCACGCCGTATAGAAATACTTGGAGAACACAAGCATGATGAGGATAAATAGTGCCCAATACTTCACCCTTTTAGAGATATGGTTATTAAGAAGGGGCTGTTTCTGCGGATGTTTTACCACGTAAGCCAATCGTGCTTTATACCAGACTCCCAATCTTACCATGATGATGGCGGCAAGCAGGGCTGCAAGGGCAAACAAGGAGATGGCATGCTGGCCGAAAGGCAGGATGATGATGGCTGCTAACAGTGGTCCTATTGCCGATCCTCCATTGCCACCCACCTGGAAGATGGATTGTGCCAGACTCTTCTTGCCTCCCGATGCCATCTGGGCCACTCTCGATGCTGTGGGATGAAATACGGACGAACCCAGGCCGACAACGCTCACTGCCAGGAGAATCAGGAAATAATTCTCGGCGAAAGCCAGCAGGAGCAGGCCCACCAATGTGAAGCACATGCCGATGGAGAGGGCATAGGGACGGGGATGCTTATCGGCATAAAGTCCTGTGAAAGGTTGCAGGATGGAAGATGTCATCTGGAAGACCAGCGTGATGATGCCTATCTGTGCAAACGAGAAGTCGAACTTATCCTTCACGATCGGGTAGATGGAAGGAATGATCGACTGAATCATATCGTTCAGAAAATGGGAAATACTGCAGATGATGAGCATGGAATATACCGTGCCCTCTATCATCTTGGGATTACCCTTGATTTTATTACCTATTGACTTGATATTCATTTTGTTTTTTACAAATCTTATTGAATTTACAAATGATGGAATGCTTTTATGATTATTCTGTCTCCAGCTCCAGCAAAATTCTCTTAGCTTCCAGTCCTCCGGCAAAACCTGTCAGGGAACGGTTGCTGCCGATAACGCGATGGCAAGGAATAAGAATACTGATGCCATTGACTCCGATAGCTCCTGCTACGGCTCTGCTTCCCTTAGGATTGCCTATATTTTGAGCTATGTCCTTATAGCTTCTAGTTTCACCGTATGGTATTTCGAGCAATGCACTCCATACTTTTTTTTGGAAATCTGTTCCTACAGGATACAATGGAATTTCGAATGACCTGCGGGTGCCCAAAAAATATTCATCCAGTTGCAGTTTGGTCTGTTCCAGAACAAGGGATGTTTCAATCTTGAAATCTGCATTCATATACCTTGTAAGTCTATTTTTATTGTGCTCTGCACATGGCATTTTATTCCAATCACAAAGACACAAATCATCACCCACTGATGCAAGAATTAACTCTCCGCAGGGCGAGTTGTAATATTGGATGTTTATTTGCTGCATTTTAGTTCATCAATTGTCTCCAAAAGGTTATCTACTTCAAAAGCAAGATGGCGCAGACCGGCTGCTTCCGGATAGGAAGGACGTGCTGGTGGGTTAGGAAAGGAGAATAACTCGATGATATAGTTGTCATCAAGCCAGCAGTCAGCTTTCCAGGAGTCACGTTCCTTACGATAGTTTTCACTCATAATCTTCATTCCGAGCACATCTGTGTAGAAATGCTTGGATTTCGCATAGTCGGAACAAATCACGGCTACATGATGGATTTTGTTAAGCTTCATATTTCTTAAATATTTCTCATCGGTTTGTTTATCATGCTTTTCTATAATATGAATATTCCGATGAGACCACAAAGCAGCATGACTAAAATAGGATTCGTCTTCCTTACTTTTGTGAAATAAAAGGCGAAGGCAAAGAGGAGTATGCTGATGGTAAACTGGTATGGACTCTCTTCTGGCGAACCGAAATTCTCCTTGTTCATCAATAATACTGCTGCTGCGGCTATCAGACCTATAATGGCTGGACGGAGACCGCTGAAAATGTTCTGCACATCCTTGGAATCCTTGTGGCTCATTAAATACCGACTGATTAAAATCATGATGATAAAGGGTAACCACATGATTGAAAGGGAGGCTATGAATGAACCTATACAGGCTACCCAATGTGAATAGCCTGCATGAAGTACGGAGGTGTAACCTACATAAGTGGCACAGTTGATACCGATTGGTCCTGGTGTGGACTGGCTGATAGCTACGATGTCCGTGAACTCGGCATTCGTGAGCCAGTGATTTTTTACTACTGTCTCATTGTGGATGAGCGAAAGCATGGCATAGCCTCCGCCAAAATTGAATGTTCCTATCTTTGTGAACGTGAGAAATAAATCCAGAAAAATCATACTTGCTTTTTATTTGTCCTTTTTGATGATTCTGCCATAAAGCCAACCGAGTACACCGGCAGCGATGATGATATAAATAGGGGATACGGCGAATATCGGCAATGCGATGAGCGCACAGCATACAATCGGTATCCAAAAATTGTACTTATTGATATTGGCTGTCTTTGCCATCTTGAAACAAGGTGCTGCTATCAGGGCTACTACAGCTGGTCTTACACCTGCAAAAAACTTAGCCACCCAGTAATTGTCCTTGAAATGCTGGAAGAACATAGCGATGATGAGGATGGCGATGATTGATGGCAAGGCTATACCGATGGCGCCCACGATGCCTCCCCATACTCCTTTTAATTTATATCCGATATGACTGGCCATGTCGATGGCAAATATTCCCGGAGTGGTCTGCGCTACTACCATGATGTCCATGAACTCCTGTTTGTCCATCCACTTGTTTTTATCCACAAACTCTCTCTCCATGATGGGGATCATGGCATAGCCTCCTCCCAAGGTGAAAGCCCCAATCTTGTTGCACGTCGCAAAAAAAATCAATAACATCTGTCTTTCTGTTTTAATTTGGCTGCAAAATTACACATAATTTGTTAAATATTGACCATAACTTCATGAGATTTTTTTATTTTCTTGTTTTATTTCAAGAATATTCATTATCTTTGCATTTTATAAAAACGCATTTTGAATTAAACTTAAAAAATATAATAGCATGAATTTAAAAGTACGTTTGGCAGTGATGAACTTCTTAGAGTTTGCTGTCTGGGGAGCTTATCTTACTTCTATGGGTAATTATCTTGGCAAAGCTGGCATGGGTGCCGAAATTGCCTGGTTTTACGCTATTCAGGGAATAGTGTCTATCTTTATGCCTACCTTGATGGGTATTGTTGCTGATAAATGGATTCAGCCTCAACGCCTCCTCGGATATTGCCATCTCTTAGCAGGTTTGGGGATGTGTGCGCTCTTTGCTATGGGACAGGCTGCGGCTCAACCGGACGAGGTGCTCTTTATGTCTGTCTATACCTTCAGTGTGGCTTTCTATATGCCTACACTCGCACTGTCAAACACGGCTGCTTTCACCATTCTCAAGGATCATGGACTGGATACGGTGAAGGACTTCCCACCTATCCGTGTGTTCGGTACTGTCGGCTTCATCCTCATGATGTGGGTGGTGAATTGTGCGACATGGGAAGACGGTTCTTTCTCTTTCCTCTTTATAGAAAATGCAAATAAGTTCCAATATACGCATCTGCAGTTCCTCATGTCGGGATTGATGAGCTTTGTGCTTTTCCTCTATTGCTATTCCTTGCCTCAGTGTAAGATAGTCAGGAAGGAAAACCAGAGTATTGCGGAGATGTGGGGACTGGATGCCTTCAAACTGTTTAAGTCTAAGCAGATGGCGCTGTTCTTTATTTTCTCCTGCCTATTGGGCATGTCTCTGCAGGTGACCAATGGTTATGCTACTCCTTTTATTACCAGTTTCAAGGGAGATCCTGCCATGATAGATACGTTTGCTGCCAATAATGCTACTCTGTTGGTTTCTATATCTCAGGTGGCTGAGGCACTGTGTATCCTGCTGATTCCGTTCTTCCTGAAGCGTTTTGGTATCAAGGTGGTGATGTTGATAGCCATGTTTGCCTGGGTGCTCCGATTTGGATTCTTCGGATTGGGTAATCCTGCTTTCCCTGGTGTCATCCTCTTTGTGGCTTCCTGCATCGTATATGGTGTGGCTTTCGACTTCTTCAATGTTTCGGGCGGCTTGTTTGTTGACCAGAAATGCGACCCGAAGATTAGGGCTTCTGCTCAGGGACTGTTTATGCTGATGACGAATGGTCTGGGTGCTACGATCGGTACGCTGTTGGCTGGACAGGTGATCAATCATTATTGCCAGTTCAACGAACAGGGATATCTGATGGGCGACTGGAGAAGTTGCTGGTTGATTTTTGCCGGTTATGCGCTTGTTGTAGCCGTACTCTTTGCTTTCTTGTTTAAACCCAAGAAGCTGAACTAATGTGTGATTTTTTATAGGAGATGATTATTTATGGACTCTTTATTATTAATTAAAAGTGTTTCCGAGATTTTGGGAATCAAGGATGTGGCTCTGGTGTCTTTGGTTAATGCTACAGAGACAAGACAGATTGTCGTTTCTTGTGAGCTGGAGATGCGTGATCTGATCATGAAGTATATGACGGATAGGCCTGAGACCCAGATGCTTTTCCCCAGTGTGGTGAATGATATCTTAGCTACGCGGGATAAGAGTTCGCTGGAGGTCAGGATCAATGGTGTCAAAGATGGTGTTTATCAAACTGAAATTTATGATCGGTTGACACAGAAGTCTTTCCCTATCAGATGTAGTGATGGAATTTTTATGTCTGTTGCCTGCAAGCTTCATATTTATGCTTCGGCAGAGGTGATGCGCCTTCATTCAATTCCTTACGTGACGGGTGCTACGAAGGTTGGACTTCCTTTATCCGTACTCTCTGAAAAGTTGCTCAAGAATTCTCTCCAGATGGCGATTGAGACTGAAAACTATGAAATGGCTTCCAATTTGCGGGATGAACTCAATAAAAGACATAAAGATAAGCACGAATGAAAGAGATAAGATATTTTTTTGTGCCTGATGCAGGCAAAGTGACTGAATTGCCTCTGGAGGAGGCTAAGCATGCACTGAAAGTGTTGCGCCTCACCTCGGGCGATGAGATAAATCTGATGGACGGCGAGGGGAACTTCTATCGTGCTGAAGTTAGCCTCGCCTCCAGCAAGCACTGTCTCTATCAGATATTGGAGACCTTCCCTCAACAGCCTGCCTGGAAGGGAAAGGTGCATCTGGCTATTGCGCCTACGAAGATGATGGACCGTATCGAATGGATGGCTGAAAAGGCTACGGAAATCGGTTTTGATGAACTCTCTTTCCTCTCTGCCAAATTTTCTGAGCGCAAGACTATTCGTGTGGACCGCATGGATAAAATTGTGGTTTCTGCCGTCAAGCAGAGCCATAAGGCTTGGAAACCGGTGGTGAATGAGATGATTCCTTTTAAGGAGTTTATAGCCCAGCCTCGCACGGGGAAAAAATATATCTGCCACTGCTATGAGGAGATAGACAAGGTGGACTTGTTTGCTGAACTCCAGAAGCCTTTGGATGATGAGGGGGATGTGACGATTCTCGTGGGTCCGGAGGGGGATTTCTCTATCGAAGAGGTGCAGTTGGCCTTGCAACATGGATATGTATCGGTGAGTCTTGGTACCAGCCGATTACGTACGGAGACCGCTGGTCTGATGGCTGTGGCTATGGCTAATTTGGCTCGACGCATTTAATTTAATTTATATAATGGAACTGATGAAAAAAATGAATATCAGCATGGCACTTGCCTGGCTGATTACGGGAATGGTATTTTTCTGTTCCTGTTCTGGGTCTGATTATATCAACGCTATTCCTGCCAACAGTTCAGCACTCATCTCCATTGATATGCAGAAAATGGCTGAGAGTAATCCGCAAGCCAGTAAGACTGGTGTATTGAAGTCTTTGCTTCATGTGGAGGATGTGACTGATTGTGGCATTGATGTTTCTGAAAAAATGTATCTCTTTGAGACTGTTGATGGGAACTTGGGACTTTGTGCAAAGGTTTCTGATGCTGCCGATTTGGAAGATTGGTTAAACAAATTATCGAAGGAACAGAAACTTTGCGAAAATGTAACTGAAAAGAAAGGCTTTCATTTTTCTGTGCTCAAAAATTCCTGGTTGGTAGGTTTCTCAGATCAGGCGCTCCTCATCATGGGACCTGTTGTTGCTGATGCTCAAGCTGAACTGCAACGCATGATGATCAAGTATCTGAAGGCTGACGAAGAACATGGCATCCAGTCTTCTCCGATGTTTGAACGTCTCGATTCAATCTCTTCTCCGATGGCATTAGTGGCTCAGGCTCAGGCTTTGCCAGAGAAGTTTGTGGCTCCTTTCACCTTGGGCGCTCCTAAGAATGCGGATGCTTCTCAAATCGTCATTGCTGCCGAAATGAATCTACAGAAGGGTATGCTCAGAATCAAAGGCGAGACTTTCTCTTTCAATCCTGATATCAATCAGGCTCTCCAGTCTGCATTTGCTTCTTACCGTCCTATACAGGGCAAGTATCTGGAATCGATGCCTGATGATGCTACTGCTGGTATCTTCATGAATGTGGATGGTAAGAAATTTCTGCCGATGATGCAGACCAATAAGGGTATCCAACAGCTTTTACTTGGCATCAATGCGGCTATTGATATGGATAATATCATCAGGAGTGTGAATGGTGATATGGCTATCGTACTACCTTCTTTCTCTGATGCTAATCTGAAGATGACGATGGCTGCGCAATTGGCTCATTATCAGTGGTTGGCAGATGTAGATTACTGGAAAGAGTCATGTCCTAAGGGGGCTTCTATTGCCGACTGGGGGAAGAATGCCTATTATTACACGGATGGGAAAACGTCTTTCTATTTCGGTGTTAGCGATGACAAACAGTTCTTTAGCGGAAGTGACGAGCTGCTTGCTTCCTATGCCATCAAGCGTTCTAATCATCCGGTTTCTGCGGATATCAGAAAAGAAATCAAAGGGCAGAAGTTGGCGATGGTTATCAATCTCAACAAAACTGGTAACAGCGGTGATGTCATGGCGGCAGTTACTTCTCTGCTGAGTCCGATTTTCGGAAATCTCAATTCCGTTGTATATACATTGAAGTAATGGTAAACTAAGTTTTTAAAATATAAATAACTAAGTTTTTTAAATATATATTAAAGTGGAAACAATTCAGTTTCAATCTGTTCTCCCTCAGGTCTTTGCGCAGCGCAATGATCTTGATTCGGAGATCTGGCAGCAGGATGTCTCTTTTGAGAAAGGGCATCTTTATCTTGTTGAAGCAGACAGCGGAAAGGGTAAGAGTACTTTCTGCAGTTATGTTTTGGGGTATCGTCACGACTATAGCGGAAGTGTGTTGTTTGACAAGGATGTGACCGCTCATTATCAGGTGAAAGATTGGGTAGAGGTGAGAAAGCGACATATCAGTCATCTCTTTCAGGAACTTCGTCTTTTCCCAGAACTCACGGCGATGGAGAATGTTGAAATCAAGAACAAAATCACAGGATTTCAGCAGAAAGATACCATCCTACAATGGTTTGAAAGATTGGGCATTGCGGATAAGGTGGATGCCAAGATAGGGCGTATGTCCTTCGGTCAGCAGCAGCGTGTAGCTATGATTCGTGCACTGTGTCAGCCTTTCGATTTTATCTTGGCTGATGAGCCTATCAGTCACCTGGATGATACCAATTCTCGCATCATGGGAAATATCATGATGGAAGAAGCGGGCAGACAGGGGGCTGGTGTCATCGTGACCAGTATCGGTAAGCACATGGATCTTGCCTACGAAAAGATTGTAAGATTATAGTTTAGTTTTGGTGTTATGAATTTAGTTTGGAAATTACTTAGACAACATATCAGTATCTCGCAGTTTGCTGGTTTTGCTTTTGCCAATCTATTTGGTATGCTGATTGTTCTTTTCGGCTTTCAGTTTTATCAGGATGTCTTGCCTGTGTTCACTCAGCAAGATAGTTTTATGAAGGCTGATTATCTTATCATGAGTAAGAAAATCGGTATGGGGAATACGATCAGTGGTAGAACCAACAGTTTTGCGGGTAGTGAGATTGATGAGATTTCATCGCAGAAGTTTGTGAAGAAAATAGGTAAATTTACTTCTACTGAATACAAAGTGGATGCTTCTATGGGCGTGAACGGTGTGAATGTACTCAACTCAGAACTGTTCTTCGAGAGTGTTCCGGATGGTTTTGTGGATGTTCCTCTGAAAGACTGGAAATATGAGCCTGGGGCACATGAGGTTCCGATTATTCTGCCTCGTACCTATATTAATATGTATAATTTCGGTTTTGCCCAGAGTCATTCTCTCCCTAAAATCAGTGATGGACTGATGGGCATGATTGATTTTCAGATTTTCATTCAAGCAGGAGGTAAGAAGGAACAGTTTAAGGGTAAGGTGATCGGTTTCTCTTCCCGTCTGAATACAATCCTCGTTCCTCAGGCGTTTATGGACTGGAGTAATCAGGAATTTGCTCCCGATAATCATAGTGATCCTACTCGTTTGATTGTGGAGGTGGGAAATCCTGCGGATGAGAATATCAGTCAATATCTCGATAATCATGGTTATGAGGTGGAAACGGATAAGTTGGATGCTGAGAAGACTACCTATTTCCTCCGTATGATCGTGATGATGGTGATGGTCATCGGTTTGGTTATTTCTGCTTTGAGTTTTTATATTCTTATGCTGAGTATCTATCTGCTGGTTCAGAAAAACTCATCTAAGTTGGAAAATCTGCTGCTTATCGGCTATAGTCCTGCGCAGGTTTCAAAACCTTATCAGATATTGACCATGGGTCTGAATGTGGCTGTGCTGATAATAGCCTGGGTAGCTCTTTTCTTTATCCGCAACTATTATATGGATTTCATTGAGACCTTGTATCCTGATATGGAGGATGGCAGTATGCTGCCTGCCTTCGGATTGGGAGCGGTATTGTTTCTGATTGTTTCGCTGCTCAATATCGTGGCGATTCGCAGAAAGGTAGGGAATATCTGGAAAAGAAAAGAATAATTGCTTGATATTATTCATAGTACGGCAAAAAGAAAAGTCATTTGTCAAGTCCTCTTATGTAGGGCTTACAAATGACTTTTTTATTTTCTTATTTCTTCAAATGCGTAAACAGGTCTTTCTTTGGCATATCTGCCATGTATTTCTTTCTCAGTTTTTCGAAGAATGCCATGGAGTCATTGGAAAAACCATGTCCCTTCCAGGTGGAGGTGTTGGTGATCAGAATCCAGCATTGTCCATCAGGATATTTCAAGATGAGAGCGGATGTTCCTGATAGAGAACCTGTTCTGATCCAAGGTCTTCCCTTGGCAGTGAAATTCCAACCGATAGAAAAATTATGTTCTGGCTGTTCGCGTGTCATGAATTCTACGCTCTTCTTACTGAGAATGTCCTTGACGTGTGGCATTCCGTCGATACAAGCGATGAGTCTTGACAATTCTGCTGCCGAACCGCACCAGGCACCGGCACCTTCCAGTCTTGGAACATCGTTCTCTCCATAACAGCGAGGTACCATTCTGCCACTATTGTTGTATTCATATACATTTTCAGAACCCTGATGCATGTAATATTTCACCTCGTTACGTCGGCGATCTTCGTAGTAGGTGCCTGCAATGTGCATATCATAGCAGCCAGCCGGATGCAATACGTATTTCTGCATGAAATCGGCATATTTCATTCCTGATTTTTTTGCGATGATCTCTGACAGGAGCATATAGCCCAAATTGGAGTAGCATCTTCCTTCACCTGGCGTATATCCGAGTCGCCTTTTCAGTAGGATTTTCAGCAGTGTCTTATGGTCGGGTGGAGTAGTGAGGTGATTTTGCATGATAATGTATCTTGTAGAGAACATCGGGTCTCCTGCTCCGTTGGTAAAACCTGCATTGTGTCTGAGCAACTGTTCTACGGTTATATCGTAGTATCTGTTGTCCTTGATGCTGTTGTTGTAGGTCGTATCGTTGAGAATTCCTTTCGGACCAAAGACTTTGTCGCTCATCCTGACTTTCTTCATCTCCACCAATCTCATGACACCTACGGCTGTGATGAGTTTGGAAACAGATGCGAATCTCATCACCATATTGGGCTGCATCTGTATTCCTTTTTCTTTATCAGCATAGCCAAATCCTCGTGCATAGAGGAGGGAATCGTTGCGGGAAATGACGAGCTGCGCTCCATTGATTTCCCATCTTTTCAGATAACGTGCCACAAGAGAGTCAAACTCCTTGTATTCCTTCCCGTCTGACATCTTATTGTTTAATACCTCATTCAGATGTACGCTTGTTACAGAATCTTTCTTCTCTGTATCTGTACTTGAACACTTGCTGATGCATCCTCTCAGGCAGAAAGCGATGATGGTGAGTAGGATGAGCAGGAGTGCTGCTATTCTTTTTGTCTTCAGTCTTCTTCTTTTCATTTTTCAAGGTTTATTCTTTAGAATCATTTTTATTTATTTTTTTCAATCTTCTCATGGCTTCAGGATGTGTCGGATAGAGTTCGAGGGCTTTTTTATAATTATTAATGGCTGCCCCCTTCATATTCTCTTTCTCACATTCTTTTCCAAGAATCACAAATTCTGTAGCCAGTTTCTTGAGGTAATCTTCCAACTTGTTTCGTTCTTCGTCTTTTTGTCTGACGACTTCTTTTAGTTGGGCATTTTCATCTTTCAAACGGTTCACAATATCCAGTTTTCTCCGGATGAACCTTTTTGCAAGCGGCTTTTCTATATCATAGCGACTGTGAATGGCAAGATAGAAATTATCTAGTGCTCCCTGCATATCTCCCTTGTCGAAGGCTGCAGCAGCATCGTGATATTGCTTGTCGGCCTTGCTTTGCTGTAAGGCATTGTTAATGATGTTGTGGTCATTGTATTGACGTGCAAACTGTTTTACCTCATTTCTTACGAATACTTCATTGTGGCGGATAGGTTCCTGAAGGCTGATTCCTTCCAGGCTGGTACATCTGGAAAGTGCTACGTAAGTCTGTCCACCTGCAAATACGCCTCCAGTGAAGTCTATCTTTACCTGTTTGAAAGTGAGGCCCTGACTTTTGTGAACGGTGATGGCCCACGCCAATCTGAGTGGATATTGGGTATATCTTCCGATTTCCTCTTCTTCTATTTTTTTCTCTGTTTCATTGAAATGGTAGCGCATATTGCTCCAGGCAGCCGGTTCTACCATCACATCTTCCCCATTTTCTGTTCTTACATAGATTCGACTGTTTTCGTCGTCGTCAAATCCGATGACGGTTCCTAACGTTCCGTTAACCCATTGGTGGTCGATATCATTCTTGATGAAAATCACCTGGGCACCTGTTTTCAGATAGAGTTCCATAGGGGTAGGAAGACTGCTTTCTGGAAATTCGCCTTCGATGGTTCCCCTGAAGAGCGTAGGGGCTCCTGGGAGCTCTTTCAACTTGTTTTCATTGATGAAATCTACCGTGTCTCGTCGGGTAGATAAGGTGATTGCCAGTCGTGAGTCTCCTTCATCCAGAGTGGCTCCCACACGCTCATTGAGTTTTATGAGGTCGCAGTTTCCCACCTGACTGGTTCTGATATGATCGAGTATGTTGATGAATACAGGATCGCTCTGCCGGTACACCTTTTTCAGTTCGATGCTGACCAACTGGAACTGATAGAAAACTTTGGCATCAAAGAAAAAGTTGCTGGAATAAAAAGGGCTGAGCAGTTTCTTGTCGTCTTCCCTAACTACTGGTTCCAACTGGTATATATCTCCCACCAAAAGCAACTGTTTTCCTCCGAATGGTTCACGCATATTGCGGTTGTAAACCCTTAGAATCTTGTCAATGAAGTCTATAATGTCTGCTCTTACCATACTGATTTCATCGATGATGATGAGTTCTACTTCTCTAAGAAGTTTGATTTTCTCTGAGTTGTATTTCATGGTATTTCTCAGGTTGCGTACACTATATTTGCTGTCGTTAGGCAGGAGGGGATAGAAGGGGAGTTTGAAAAAGCTATGTAAGGTAGAGCCTCCTGCATTAATGGCTGCAATACCTGTAGGTGCTAGCACCACGTGCTTTTTCTTAGTGTTTGCTGCGATATAGCGTAGGAATGTAGATTTACCCGTTCCCGCCTTTCCGGTAAGGAAAAGGGAGCGGTGCGTATATTGTATGATCTGCAAAGCATTTTGCAATTCTTCGTTCTGTAAATCTATATTCTCAGCCATATCGGTTATTCTTAAAAAAGAGAATCGGCGGTTTCAGTAATATGACGGAAACCACCGATTGTCCTATTGTTTATTATCTTTAAAAGCTTTTCTCTTGTAAGCTTAATCACTTGTAAGCTTAATTACTTGTTTTTCAAGCTTATCTTTTGCAAACTTATCTTTTTCAAGCTTTATAAATCGTCGAAATTGATGACCTGTTCTGCAGGTTTGGCTTTTTTCTTTTCTTTCTTTTCGCCATTCTCTTCCTGCTTCTTTTCACCATTTGCTTTCTCCTCAGAGCTTGGAATCTCTCGGATAATCGGGTTGCCGTTTTCATCGAGAATGATTTCCTCGTTCATGGCAGCACTGTCTATCCTTGTAGTATCCACTTTGGCTTTCGGTACATAACTTGCGCACATGTACATATCCTTGGTGATGTCGCCATCCTTCGGTTTGTCAAATTTAGCCCTATATTCCTTGAAGGCTGGATCTTTGAGTACGGATTGCAGGAAGTAACCGCAGATAGGTAATGCCGTGCGTGAACCTTGTCCTAAAGCTCCGGTGCGGAAGTGGATGCAACGGTATTCGCCGCCTACCCAGGCACCGCAGACTAACTTTGGACTTACACACATAAACCATGCATCTGAATGGTTATTAGAAGTACCAGTCTTTCCACCAAATTCTGTATCCTTATAGTCGCCTACATAGCCCCACAAACTTTGTGAAGTACCGCCTGGTTCCAGCATACCTCCTCTGAGAAGCTGCTGCATCAGGAAGGCGCTCTTATATGGAATCACCTGTTCGGCAGTAGAAGGACCCGTATATACTTCCTTTCCGTCTTTGTCAACGATACGTGTAACTAGTACCGGATCGTGATGCATGCCATTATTTGAGATGGTGCTATAGGCACATGCCAATTCCAGCAAATTGACGTCGCTTGAACCAAGCGCCAATGATGGTTCGTCCTCCAAAGGACTGTTGATACCCATCTTTTGAGCTGTTTCAATGATGCGCTTGATGCCCATTTCCTGTCCGAGTCTTACGGCTACTGAGTTGATACTCTTGGCAAACGCACCCTTCAATGGGATGGAATCACCCGAGAAAGAACCGTTTGCATTGGATGGAGTCCATTTTACCATTTCATGTTTCTTCTTGTCGTAAACATCCATGGAGATGTATTCGTCACGACGCTTGTCGCATGGTGTCAATCCCTGGTTCATCGCCTCTGTATAAACGAAGAGTTTGAAGGTAGAACCCGGTTGGCGTTCTGCTGTTACCTTATCGTATTTCCATGCATCGAAATCGATGTCTCCTACCCATGCTTTCACTGCACCAGTCTGTGGTTCCATTGCCACAAAAGCACAGTGCATGAATGTAGTCATGTACTTGATGGAATCTTCTGAAGTCATCATCTTGGTAACAGTTCCCTTTTCATAGTCAAATACCTTAACAGGGTGAACCCATTCCTTATAATAGTAGTTGACTGAATCTGGATTATTAGGGAATTTTGCCATCAGATTCTTATAGAATGTCTGACGCTCTGCGATGCCCTGGATGAAGTTTGGTATCTCCTTGTGGTTTTCGTCCTGCCAAGGATCTTGTCCCAACCATTTCCCCTCGCCAGCCTTGCCTCGGTTGATACTCCAGTGACTGTTGAAATTCTTCTGAACCTGCTTCATCTGTTTTATGGCAGCTTCTTCTGCATATTTCTGCATTCGGGTATCGATGGTAGTGTAGATTTTCAGACCGCTGGAATAGAGGTCGTAACCTTCTTCTTCGCACCAACCTTTGAGGTAGTTAGCAACGGCTTCACGGAAGTATTTAGCCTGTCCGTCGTAGTTTTCTTCCACCTTAAAGTCCAGTTTGATAGGCAATTCCTTCAGTTCGTTATATTTTTCCTTTGACAGGTCACCGTGTCTTACCATATTATATAATACGACATTTCTGCGGGCGAGACTGTTTTCTGGATTAGAACGAGGGTTGTAGTAGGTTGTGGCTTTCAGCATGCCCACTAACACTGCTGCCTGATCTGTAGTCATATCCGACGGAGTGGTATTGAAATAGGTCTTGGCAGCTGTCTTGATACCGTATGAGTTGGAGCCGAAATCCACTGTATTAGCATACATAGTGATGATTTCCTTCTTGCTATATACGGTTTCGAGTTTAGCTGCGATGATCCATTCCTTGCTCTTGATGATGAGAATACGGAGAACAGGAATCTTGCCCAACAATCCTGTAGAGTATTGTGAGCGAACTCGGAACATGTTCTTTGCCAACTGTTGTGTGATGGTAGAAGCACCGCGTGCGTCATGGTGTAAGAGCGCATCTTTTGCAGCACCGAACAAGCCGATGGGGTCGATACCTAAGTGTTTGTAAAAGCGTTCGTCCTCAGTATCTACAAGGGCTTTGAAGAAATCTGGGTTGACTTCTTCGTAAGTCACTGGTGTACGATTCTCATTAAAATATTTACCGATGAGTTTACCATCAGCACTGTAGATTTCAGATGCCTCGCTTGTCTGAGGATTCATGATACCTGAAAAATAGCCCGGTGATTTTCCAAAGAGCCACAGAAAGTTGATATCTACTGCGCCAAGATACAGAATGAAGGCGACGATGCAACTCACCAGTCCAATGGCGGTTTTGGTGTACCATGCTTTGCCTCGATACAGATTTCTATACCAAGGCCAGAAGCCACAGAATTTGTGCCATAACCAGGCAAAAATTGTCTTGAGTTTTTTCATATTTTTTATTGTTGAGGGCTATTGAAGGAAGATTTCCGAAGCTTTCTGACTTTCTGATGCCTTATTGACCTTAGAATCGACTTGGTCGTGTCTTTTCAGAAATCTTGAGAGACTTTTAAATCGATTTAGATCTGTCTATTCAGAAGTATTTAGAAAGCTTTTTGAATCTTTCAATTCCTTTTCTAACCGTTTTTACGTGCAAAAATAGCAAAATTATTTCTTTTGCAAGCAGGTATCAATATAATTTATGATTTCTTTACTGTTGTCGGGGTGAAACCAGGTGATTTCTTCATCTCTTTTAAACCATGTCAACTGCTTTCTCATGTATTCTCTACTATGCGACTGGATTTGTCGGATGGCTTCTTGTAGGTCTATTTCCCCATCAAAGTAAGCAAACATTTCTTTATATCCTACAGTTCTGAGAGCTGTCAGTCCTTTTTGAGAATATACGTTTCTTGCTTCTTTTTCAAGTCCTTCTTCCATCATCTGGAGTACTCTCTGGTTGATTCGCTCATAGAGTTCTGCTCTATCTCGGTTGAGTCCTATTTTGATGATGCGGAATGGTCTTTCTTTCTTTTCTGCAGTACGGAAGGAGGTGTATGTCTTGCCAGTTTGATGACAGATTTCGAGTGCATGAACTACTCTGCGTGGGTTTTTCTTATCTACGATGTTGTAATGTTCTGGATCCATCTTTTGCAGTTCTTCCACCAGTTTTTCCAAACCTTCTTTTTCCAGTCTTTCCTTCATCCATTGGCGGATATCATCTCTTATAGTAGGAATATCATCAATTCCCTTGCAAACGGCATCAATATACATCATGCTACCGCCCGTGAGAAGTGCAGTATCGTGACTTTTGAATAGGTCGTTCTGTAGGAGATTCATTACATCTGCTTCATACATGGCTGCGCTGTAATAATCTTCTATATTGTGATTTCCTACAAAGTAATGGGGTATTCGCTTTTGCTGTTCTTTAGTTGGAGCTGCAGTTCCTATCGGAAGTTCTTTAAAAATCTGGCGGGAATCAGCATTGATGATAGGTGTCTGCAAATGTTCTGCTATGGATAGGCAGAGCTCTGTTTTTCCTACACCAGTTGGACCGAGAACAACAATGAGGGTCTTCATTTTATTGCTTTTAAAGTTTAAGATGATCATTCCCTTTTGGGAAAGGGAGTGCTTTCTGCTTCTTTGAGACTTTAAATTCTTTGACCTTATCAGATTCATTTGAACCTTCTGATTTTGACATCATCTTGTTCATTTGAGTCTTCTGTCTTTTTGTCGCGAGAATTTTAAACAGAAAACACTCCCTCTTTTTTATATTTAGATTCAGAATTACTTTCTTTTCAGAAAATTTTTCTTTAGAAACTTTCTCTCTATTTAGAAATACTTATCTTCATGATAAATATTTCTTTTATTTTAGAAAGTCTTCTCTTTTCTTCATGGGAAATAATTCTTTTCCTTTTAGAAAGTTTTCTCTTTCTTTTCAGAAAATTATCTGATAATTCCTCGTTTTGATGTCTCTACGAAGTCGATGATGTATTGAATTTCAGGAGTAACATCAAGGTTGTTCTTGATTTCCTGAATACCTTCTTTCAGCACACCCTTAGAGTAGAGAAGGCGATAAGCCTCATGGATATTCTGAATGAGCTCATTGCTGAAACCGCGACGACGAAGACCTACGAGATTCAAACCGCAGTATTTTGTCGGTTCCTTACCTGCAATAATATAAGGAGGAATATCCTGAGAGAAGCGGCATCCACCCTGGATCATCACATAGCCTGCGATGTGGCAGAACTGGTGAACGAGTACGTTGGCACTAACAATAGCATTGTCATCAACTACTACTTCGCCTGCAAATTTGGTTGAATTACCGATGATGCAGCCGCTGCCTAACTCACAGTCGTGAGCCACGTGCACACATTCCATCAGAAGGTTGTTGCTGCCCACTACGGTCTTACCCTTAGAGGCTGTACCTCGAGAGATGGTTACGTTCTCACGGATACTGTTGTTGTTGCCCACTTCACAGATGGTTTCCTCGCCACGGAACTTGAGATCCTGTGGCTTGGTAGAGATGCTTGCACCTGGGAAAATTTCATTTCCATTGCCGATGCGAGCACCTACATGTATTGTTACACTATTTTGAAGTACATTATTATCTCCTAGCACGGTATTTTTGTCGATATAACAAAAAGGACCGATGATATTGTTGTCACCGAGTTTTGCCTCTGGATGAACAAATGCTAAAGGACTTATTTGATTCATATTTTATTCTCGTTATTATTTATTTTTTACTATCTGAGCGGTGAATGTTGCTTCTGCTACTACCTGATCGCCTACGAACATGTAACCTTTCATGCTGCTAATGCCATGACGTACTGGAACCAACAACTCAACACGGAAGAGCAATGTGTCGCCAGGAACTACCTTTTTGCGGAACTTCACATCGTCAAGTTTCATGAAGTAAGTGCTCCAACGTTCAGGTTCTTCCAACTGGTTGAGTACAAGCAAGCCTCCACACTGTGCCATTGCTTCTACCTGGAGTACACCTGGCATTACTGGTTCTTCAGGGAAGTGACCTGTGAAGAATGGTTCGTTGGCAGTTACGTTTTTCACACCTACGATGCTGGTAGGACCCATAGCGATTACCTTATCTACGAGCTGCATAGGGTAGCGGTGAGGCAAGAGCTGGCGGATACGGATGTTGTCCATGATTGGTTCCTCGTTAGGATCGTAGATAGGAGCCTGGATTTCATGTTTGCGGATTTCCTTGCGCATCAGTCGCGCAAACTTATTATTGACGGTATGTCCTGGTCTGGTAGCGATAATGCGACCCTTGATAGGTTTGCCAATGAGTGCCATATCACCGATGATATCGAGCAGTTTATGGCGTGTACATTCGTTTTCCCACTGCAATGGTTTGTGCTGGATATAGCCGAGTTTTGTAGCATCCATGCGAGCCACCTTGAGATGGTCAGCAAGCTGATCGAGCTGTTCCTGTTCTACCTGACGCTCGTAGATAACGATGGCATTGTCGAGGTCGCCACCCTTGATGAGGTTGGCTTGGAGCAAAGGCATGATGTCACGTACGAAAACAAAAGTACGTGCAGATGAAATCTCTTCAACGTATTTCTCCATTCTGTCGAGTGTAGCAAACTGGCTGTTGATGAACTTGCTTTCGAAAGAGCACATGGCAGTGATGCTGAATTCTTCATCTGGGAGGATGGTGATGACGGAACCATTGTCGTCTTTCACTTCTATCTTGTGACGGATGATATAGAAATCTTTCTCTGCATTCTGTTCCTGAATTCCTACACTCTGAATTTTCTCTACGTAGGGTGCTGCAGAGCCATCGAGGATAGGAAACTCTGGTCCGTTGACCTGAATTAGACAGTTGTCAATGCCGAGTGCATAAAGTGCAGACATTCCGTGTTCTATTGTACTCACACGGATATCGCCTTTTCCAAGTACTGTACCACGCTGAGTTTCAACCACGTTCTCTGCCACAGCTTGAATAAAAGGTTGACCTTCGAGGTCTATGCGCTGTATCTTATAACCAGTGTTCTCTGGTGCAGGATTGAAGGTAACAGTGAGGCTCAAGCCAGTATGAAGTCCTTTTCCGCAGAGCGAGAAACTACCTTTCAGTGTTTTCTGTTTTGACATAACGATGTATTTTAATGTTAAGTGTTAAGTGTTAAATGTTAAGTGTTAACTTGTTGGTGGCATTCGCTCATTTAACACTTCACATTTAACTTTGAAAAATTACTTTTTCTTTAGTTCTTCAATCTGCTTCTTCAGGTCGTTCAGTTCCTTATACATTTCCGGCAAGCGACGGAAGATGGCCTGAGACTTGAAGTAAGCACGCTGCTCCATAGGAGGAGTACCGATGAGTTGCTGACCGCTCTTGAGACTGCCAGGCACACCGCTCTGAGCTCCGAGGAAAACCTTGTCGCCGATGGTGATATGACCTGCAATACCTACCTGACCGCCAAACATACACCACTGACCAACCTTGGTACTGCCTGCAATACCTACCTGTGAGGACATCACGGTATTTGCACCGATATCGGTATTGTGGGCTATCTGTACGAGATTGTCGAGCTTCACCCCCTTACGGACGTAGGTAGAACCCATTGTAGAACGGTCGATACAGGTATTGGCGCCGATTTCTACATTGTCCTCGATGGTAACGATACCGATTTGTGGAATTTTGTCGTAGCCTTCAGGACCCGGAGCGAAACCGAAACCATCAGAGCCAACTACACTACCAGCATGAAGTGTTACATTATCGCCCAATTTGCATCCGTGATATACGGTTACGTTAGGGTAGATGAGCGCATTTTTGCCCACTTTCACACCCTCACCGATATATGCGTGAGGATAAATTTGGCTTCCTTCACCCACTTCTGCGCCATCACTGATGTATGCGAAAGCACCTACGTAAACGCCGTCAGCCACTTTAGCCTTTGGAGAAACGAAAGCTAATGGATCAATGCCAGTTTTCTTAGGCTTCATAGAATCATACATCTGGAGCAGTTTTGCTACGCATTCGTATGCATTCTTTACGCGGATCAGCGTAGCGCTGACAGGCTTTTCCAGTTCCACGCTTTCGTCAATGAGGACGATGCTTGACTTAGTGTCGTACACGTAGTGAGTATATTTCGGGTTAGAAAGGAACGAGATAGCACCTTCCTTACCTTCTTCAATTTTAGCGAAGGTGTTCACGGTTGCGTTCTCATCACCTTCTACCTTGCCCTGAACAAACTGGGCAATCTGTTGAGCGGTAAATTCCATATTTATCTATTCTTTTGATTTTAGCCAGCTTTAACCAGCCGGCTGGTTTGCTTTATTATTTGGTGCAAATATAGTAAAAAAGTTTCGAATTCTTGTAATTATCTTGTAATATTTCGCTTTTTTCCCAAACAAACCTCTATTTTTTAGGCGCAAAGCCTCATTCTTGATGAAACAATGCGCCTAAAAGATACTTTTTATCTTTTTATAGAGTCTGACCGTTACTCTTTTAGAGTTTAGCCAATTCTACTTTAGATTTTAGCCAATTCTGCAGCCATTTGCTCCTGGAGCTCCTTCGCCTTCTGACCAGCTACTTCGGCGAAGTCCTCACCATTGCTGGCATAGATGATACCGCGAGAAGAGTTGACGAGCAGACCGCAGTCCTTGATCATGCCATATTTGCAAACTTCCTGCAAGCTTCCACCCTGCGCACCTACACCTGGTACGAGAAGGAAGTGGTTAGGAGCTACCTTGCGGATGTCCTCAAACATGCTGCCTTGAGTAGCACCTACTACATACATCATGTTTTCTTCGTTGCCCCATTCCTGACTCTTTTTCAGTACTTTCTCGAAAAGTCTTTCGCCTTCCTTATTCTCTGTGAGCTGGAAGTCGTGGCTTCCCTTGTTGCTAGTAAGAGCCAACAGAATTACCCATTTGCCCTCATACTCTAAGAATGGTTTCACTGAATCCTCGCCCATGTAAGGAGCCACGGTGAGAGAGTCGAGATCATACTCCTTGAAGAAAGTCTGTGCATACATCTTGGATGTATTACCGATATCGCCACGCTTAGCATCTGCGATGATGAAGTGGTTAGGGTAGTACTTCTTGAGATACTTCACGGTGTTCTCGAAGGCAATCATGCCATATACACCACGGCTCTCATAGAAAGCGAGGTTTGGCTTGTAGGCTACGCAGTAAGGAGCTGTAGCATCGATGATAGCCTTGTTGAATTTGAAAATCATACTAGCTTCTGCACCCTGAATCTCTTCACTTTCAGTAATGCATACTGGCAATTTGTCGATATCTGTGTCAAGACCTACGCAAAGAAAACTTTTCTTTGCGAAGATCTGCTCTACTAGTTCTTTTCTATTCATATTCTTTGTGATTTTTATAGTTCGGTTTCTTTCAATTTTTCTGCGTTTTCAGCCACGGTCAGCGCATCGATCATGTCCTGGATGTTTCCTCCGAGGAAACCATTCAAGTCGTGAGTAGTGTATCCGATACGGTGGTCGGTTACGCGTCCCTGAGGGAAGTTGTATGTACGGATTTTCGCACTGCGGTCACCTGTAGAGACGAGGCTCTTACGGCGGCTTGCGATATCATCTACATACTTCTGATGCTCGCGGTCGTGGATGAATGTGTATAGTCGGCTCAAAGCGCGCTCCTTGTTCTTAGGCTGGTCGCGGGTCTCTGTACATTCGATGAGGATTTCCTCCACTTCGCCTGTATTTGGGTTCTTCCAAGGATAGCGGAGGCGGACACCAGATTCCACCTTGTTGACGTTCTGACCGCCAGCACCTGAGCTTCGGAAAGTATCCCACTTGATGTCGCCTTCGTTGATGTTTACCTCAAATTTGTCTGCTTCTGGCAGAACGGCTACGGTAGCTGCTGATGTGTGCATACGTCCTTGAGTCTCGGTAGCAGGCACGCGCTGAACGCGGTGAACACCAGATTCATATTTCAGTGTACCGTAAACATCTGTTCCGCTTACGGCAAAGTCGATTTCCTTATATCCACCAACGGCGCCCTCAGAGACTGAAGTTACACTCACGGTCCATCCCTTAGACTCGCAGTATTTCTTGTACATACTGAAGAGGTCTCCTGCGAAGAGAGCAGCCTCGTCGCCACCTGCACCACCACGGATTTCCATCTGCACGTTCTTGGCATCTTCTGGATCCTTTGGTACAAGTGCTATCTTGATTTCCTCTTCGAGTTTTGGCTGCAGAGCTTCATTTTCGTTCAACTCCTCTCGTGCCATTTCTTTCATTTCCGGGTCACTCTCGTTGGCGAGAATGTCCTTGGCTTCTTTGATGGAGTTGAGGCAGTTGATGTATCGCTTACGAGCGTCCATGATGTCGCCGAGGTCTTTCCATTCCTTGGTCAACTTTACGTATCTGCTCTGGTCTGCGATGACATCCGGGTCGGTGATGAGGGTGCTAACTTCCTCGTATCGGCTCTCTAAGCCTTCCAGTTTCTGTAATATATTGTTATTATCCATTTTATGATGATTATTATTCGAATGTTCTATTGATTAATATTCGAATGTTCCAAATTCGCTCTTGATGGTGAGGCTGCGCTTGCCTTCCTCGATGTGACCTACGATCTGTGCATCGATATTGAAGCTCTTGCTGATGGCGATGACCTTTTCTGCAATCTCTGGGCGTACATAGATTTCCATGCGATGACCCATGTTGAATACCTGGTACATCTCCTTCCAGTCGGTGCCAGAACAGTCGTGGATAGCCTTGAAGAGTGGTGGTACTGGGAACATGTTGTCCTTCACTACCTTGCAGTCTTCTCCTACGAAGTGGAGCACCTTGGTCTGTGCACCACCTGTACAGTGTACCATACCGTGGATTTCTGGGCGCAGTTCGTCGAGCAATTTCTTGATGACTGGTGCGTAGGTGCGGGTTGGTGAGAGCACAAGTTCGCCTGCATTGATAGGTGCGCCTTCCACCTCGTCGGTTAATTTGTATTTGCCGCTATAAACCAATTCGCTTGGTACTGCATGATCGAAACTTTCTGGGTATTTCTCAGCGAGATACTTGGCGAAAACATCGTGGCGAGCAGAGGTGAGTCCGTTGCTGCCCATACCACCGTTGTATTTCTTCTCGTATGTAGCCTGACCTGTAGAGGAAAGACCTACGATAACGTCGCCCGGACGGATGTTGGCATTGTTGATGACATCGCTGCGTTTCATTCGGCAGGTTACGGTAGAATCTACGATGATGGTACGTACGAGGTCGCCTACGTCAGCAGTTTCGCCACCTGTAGGGTAGATGCCGATACCCATTTCTCTCATTTCGTGGAGGAGTTCATCAGTACCATTGATGATGGCAGAGATGACGTCTCCAGGAACGAGCATTTTGTTTCTACCGATGGTAGATGAAACGAGGATGTTATCTACAGCACCTACGCAAAGCAAGTCGTCTGTATTCATTACGACTGCATCCTGTGCGATACCTTTCCATACGGAGAGGTCACCCGTTTCTTTCCAGTACATGTATGCCAGGCTTGATTTTGTTCCAGCACCGTCGGCATGCATGATGTTGCAGTACTCAGGGTCGCCGCCCAGAATATCAGGTATAATCTTGCAGAAAGCCTGTGGGAAAATACCCTTGTCGATGTTCTTAATGGCGTTGTGTACGTCTTCTTTAGCTGCGCTCACTCCGCGCATCATATAGCGATTGTTGCTCATTTTTCTATTTTTTATCGTTTTAACTTAAAGTCTTTTCTCCTTTACATTATTATATATTATATAATCTGAAAAGTTTTCATCGGAAAGTCTTTTCATCTGATGATTTCCTTCTTCAGAATAATCTTTCATCTGAAATTCTTTTCTTTTGATGTTTTCTTTCTTCTGAAAAAATATTCTTCTGAAAGTCTTTTCATCTGTTAGAGAATCTTTCTTCAGAATAATCTTTTTTACAGTTGCTCTTTCCCTTCCCAGAAATCCCAAGATGCGAAGGCTTGCAGGAGCAGCATTTCCAGTCCGTTCTTTACGGTGGCTCCCTGCTCTTTGCCCTTCTTCATGAAGAGGGTTTCATCGGGGTTGTAGATCAGATCATATAATAAGGTATGGCTGTCCATGGCCTCGTATGGCAGTGGTGGACACTCATCTACGTGAGGGTACATTCCCACAGGAGTACAGTTGACAATCACGTTGTATTCTTTGATGATTTCAGGTGTAATCTTGTCATACTGCAGAGTGCCAGGACGCTCGTATCGGCTCACGAAGACGGTTTCCAGTCCGAGCGACTTCAGTCCATAGCAGATGGCCTTGGAAGCACCACCCGTACCGAGAATAAGGGCTTTCTTGTGGAAAGACTCGATAAACGGTTCTATGCTCTGGGTGAAGCCTATCACATCACTGTTGTAGCCTCTGAGCACCATTTCGTCGCCTTTGTGGGTAACTCTTACCACGTTTACAGCACCGATGGCATTTGCCTCGGGACTTACGTAGTCCAGATAGCTGATAACCTTTTCCTTGTAAGGGATGGTCACATTGAATCCTTTCAATTCAGGATTGGAGTCGAGCACTTCTGCCAGGTCTTCGATGGTAGGTATCTCGAAGTTGATGTAGGTAGCGTCGATACCCTCGTTCTCGAATTTCTCGTTGAAGTAATTCTTTGAGAATGAATGCCCCAGAGGGTAACCTATGAGTCCATACTTGTCCATACTGATTATTTTTTTGTTTTTATTTTGTTGCGAAATACATCGTGCAGATGCCGAAGGTGAGTCGCTTGAATTCAGCTTTCTCAAATCCTGCTTTCTTTAGCACCTCCATCATCGTTTCTCCCTGTGGGAAGGCTTCTATGGTGGCCGTCAGATAGCTGTAGGCACTCTGGTCTTTAGAAATCAGCTTACCGTATATCGGCAATACCGTGTGGGAGTAGATGCGGAATAGCTGCTTCATCGGGAATTTCACGGGATGTGTGAGTTCTACGATACTCAGATGTCCGCCCTTCTTCAATACTCGGCACATTTCCTTGAGTCCCTGGTCGAGGTTCTGGAAGTTTCGTATGCCGAAAGCTGCCGTCACTGCATCGAAGGTTTCATCAGGGAAGGAGAGGTGCAGACAGTCTTCTTTCTTGAAACTGATGATGTCTTGCAGATTTTCCTTTTCTACTTTCTTTCTTCCGATTTCCATCATGCCCTCGGATATGTCTGCTCCGATGAGCTGTTGGGGATGCAGTGTTTTTGCCGCCAGGATGGCGAAGTCGCCCGTACCGGTGGCGATGTCGAGCATCTTTTCAGGGTGGTGGCGCTGCAGCAGTCCGATGGCTTTGCGACGCCACCCCTTGTCGATATCCCATGAGAGGCGATGATTGAGGGTGTCGTAGGTAGGAGCGATGTGATCGAACATTTCTTCCACCAACTTGCCCTTGTCTCCTTCGCCTTCATAGGGCTTAATTTGTTCTTGCTTGTACATTAATATATATATAGTACTCTTTTCAGGGAAAAACTAACTCCTCTGCGGAATAATTATTTCCCAGGAATGATTACTTTCTTGCTGCAAGCCATTCGCTTACGTTCTTCTCGATGCGGGCAGCGATATCGCCTTCCTCGGTTGCCTTGTCAAACTTCTCGCCTGTAATGTGCTCGTAGAGTTCGATGTAGCGGTCTGATACGCTCTCTGCATACTCATCGGTAATCTCAGGCATGGTCTGTCCTGGCTCGTTCATGAAGTTGTGCTCGATGAGCCACTGGCGTACGAACTCCTTAGAGAGCTGGCGCTGTGGTTCGCCCTTTTCGAACTTCTCCTCGTAGCCATCAGCATAGAAGTAGCGGCTTGAGTCTGGAGTGTGGATTTCGTCGATGAGGTAAACCTTGCCATCGCGCTTGCCGAATTCATATTTTGTATCTACGAGGATGAGTCCCTGCTTGGCAGCAATCTCCTGTCCGCGAGCGAAGATGCGGCGGGTGTAGTCTTCCATCACTGCATAGTCTTCAGCACTAACAATGCCCTGGGCGATGATTTCTTCCTTAGAAATGTTCATGTCGTGACCTTCGTCAGCCTTTGTGGTAGGAGTGATGATTGGTTCTGGGAAACGCTGGTTCTCGCGCATACCCTCAGGGAGTTTCACGCCACAGATTTCGCGACAACCCTTCTGGTATTCTCTCCATGCGCTACCTGTGAGGATAGAACGGATGATCATCTCTACACGGAAACCTTCGCACTTCAGACCAACGGTGACCATTGGGTCTGGTGTAGCCAACTTCCAGTTAGGACAGATGTCTGTCGTAGTATCCAGGAACTTCGCAGCTATCTGGTTGAGTACCTGTCCCTTGAATGGGATGCCTTTTGGCAGCACAACGTCGAACGCTGAGATTCTGTCGGTAGCGACCATCACGAGGATGTCGTCGTTAATGTCATACACATCACGTACTTTACCGTGGTAAACACTCTTCTGTCCATTGAAATGGAAATCTGTCTTTGTTAATGCTTTCATTTTTATTTTGAACTTTGAATTTTGAACTTCGAACTTTCCGTCGCCTTTCCTTTCTCTTTGTAGAGGGGTTGCTTCCTTCAGTTCCTTATTCTAAATTATTTTGAATTTTCTGTCTTTTCTGCCTTTTCTGCTTTCATAGCTTCCCGGGCTTCTGCTCTTTCCTTGTCGTATTTGTCGTATGCATTTACGATGCGGGTTACGAGCTTATGTCTTACGATATCTTTCTGTCCGAGGTTGACCACTCCGATACCTTCCACACCTTCGAGTATCTTGAGGGCCTCTTTCAGTCCGCTTCGTTGTTCTCTTGGCAGGTCTATCTGCGTGAGGTCTCCCGTGATTACCATTTTGGTGTTCATACCCATACGTGTGAGGAACATTCTGATTTGCTGGGAGGTGGTGTTCTGAGCTTCATCGAGGATGACTACAGCGTCGCTCAGTGTGCGTCCGCGCATGAAGGCAAGTGGAGCTATCTGTATGATATGCTTTTCCATCATGTCCTGCAGTTTTACGGCAGGTATCATGTCTTCTAAGGCGTCATAGAGCGGTTGCAGATAAGGGTCTATTTTGTCTTTCATGTCGCCCGGTAGAAATCCGAGTTTTTCGCCTGCTTCTACGGCAGGGCGCGAGAGGATGATTTTCTTGGCTGTTTTTTCCTTGAGAGCTTTTACTGCAAGTGCGATGCTGAGGTAGGTCTTACCTGTTCCTGCAGGACCTACGGCAAACACCATGTCGTTTTTTTCGTATGCATCAATAAGCTTTTGTTGGTTGGTACTCCGGCTCTTGATAGGCTTTCCGCTGATGCTATATACCAGTACATCCTTAGCTGAATCGGCCTTGGTCTGCTTGCCTTTCACAATGTCAAGGATATCCTCTTCGTTGAGCATGTTGTATTTCACCAAATGCTTGCGCATCTGCTCTATTTCTTCTTCCGCTTTCGCCATTTCCTCCTCGTCGCCGAGCACACGAAGTACATTGTCGCGTGCAACGATACGCAACTTCGGGTACAGTGATTTAATCATCTGCAGGTGACTGTTGTTCACTCCGTAGAACATCACTGGGTCAACGTCTTCGAGTACAATATGTTTCTCTATCAAAACTCTAAAAAATAATATAGTTTAAACTTATATGATATTAATACGCTGCAAAATTACTATTTTTCCTTGAAATGAGCAAAATTTCTGATATGTTTTGTTTAAAAAGACTTTAAAAAGTTTTGCATTTTCGTTTTTTTACCGTACTTTTGCACTACATTTTTGATTAGGCAGGTCTAAAAGCTTGGCTTCTGCTCTGGGATTCTTTCTCTCATCGGAATAAGGCTATGGCTAATCTCCCTTGGAACCTTGCTTCGGTATTCTTTCCCTATATGCGGAAAGTAATCTTCCGAAACTGGAGCTTGATCAAAATGAAATTGAAAATACTCAAATCATGAAAATGAAAGAAATCATACGAAATATCATCAGAATTCTTCGTGCCATGTCGAGCAAAAATCGTTTTCTGCTCGGATTTGTTGTGATAGTCCTGATTCTCGCCCTGATAAGGGTAGCGAAACCGAGCGTGGCGGAATCCTGTTTAACAAAGACTGAGGCTGTTGATTCTTTGAAAAATGATTCTGCTGCTCTGTTGGCAGAGGATGGTGCTGCGCTGGAGGCGGAAGCTTCTCGGTCTAATGAATCACAATTAAATGGTGCTTCTGCTGGGAATATAGTGGATGCTGTGCCTGGAATTGCTTTGGACTCTGCTGCAAAGGGGAGTTCGATTTTCTTTGATAAGGACGGCAAGGAGGTGAAACACCGCATCTTTTCTGTTCCGCATTTTGGAAATACGTTTCCCGATCAGCAGGATGTGCAAATACAGGCAGCCAACCATTATGGGGTAAAGCCGGTGCAGAATCGTGATGAGGCTGAACACAGCAAGGGAGCGCTGGTCTATGTGGGTAGTAATCCGTTTTTTTATGTTGATAAACTCAACAATAGTATTCCTTATCTCGTACCCCGTGCTTCGGTGCTTTTACAGGATATCGGAAGGGCCTATTTCGACTCGCTCCAGATCAAGGGCATTCCGCTGCACAAAATCATCGTGACGAGCATCCTCCGTACCAAGGATGATGTGGCGAAACTCCGCACAAGAAACGGAAATGCAACTGAGAATTCCTGCCATCTATACGGCACAACTTTTGATGTTTGCTATAATCGCTATAAGACTGTACAGACGGCTAAAAATCCTCGTCGGGAGGTGAGAAACGACTCTCTGAAATGGGTGCTCAGCGAGGTGCTGCGCGACTTCCGTGAGCGTGGTCGCTGTCTTGTGAAATATGAGGTGAATCAGGGCTGTTTTCATATTACTGTGAAGTAGGTCTTAATTTTTGAAAATTTGAAAAATCAATCTTGTAATAATTAGGAAGAAAATATGACATTAAATATGAATTTGAAAATGGTGATGGCGAGCATAGCACTTGCTCTTTTCGGGCAGCAAAGCTATGCTCAGGATTATATGAATGCCAAGGAAGTGACTGTCTTGAGGGGCATTGCCGTGGAGGGTGTTGATACGGCTGGAGTGCATCAGGATCCTACCTGTCCGGAAGTCTTGCTGGAGACTACAATGGGCAATATCCGCATTGCGCTCTATAATGATACGCCTCTGCATCGCGACAATTTTCTGAAGTGGGTGAAGTGTGGCTATTATAATGGCTGTATCTTCCATCGTGTCATCAAGAATTTTATGGTGCAAGCTGGTGATCCGGCTACCCGAAAGGTGGATCCTCTGAAAAAGGAGGTTTTTGATACAGCTTATGCCGTTCCTGCAGAAATCCGCTATCCGAAATATTACCATAAGCGAGGTCAGCTCTGTGCTGCACGCGAGGGGGATGAGGAGAATCCAAAGTTTGCTTCTGCTCCCTACGATTTCTATATTACTTGGGGTAGGAATTTCTCGCGCCGACAAATAGAATATCTGATAGAGAAGGAGGCCAGAGAGGAGAAGGCCTATGTGCTGCCTAATAAGCAGGTGATTGACGGGTATGTGAAATACGGCGGTGTGCCTCATCTCGATGGCGGCTATACCGTTTTCGGGGAAGTACTTGAGGGTATGGATGTGGTGGATAAAATCCAGAATGTGGCCACAGACAAGGGTAATAACGACCGCCCTCTTGAAGATATTATTATCCTGAAGGCTTCGGTTGTCCGATAGCCTTCATGAGGTGGGAAGTGAAGATTCCTCCTCTTTTGAAATTTTATTCCTTACAGAATCTGTGAATCACATAAGTGACGACGCCCCATATCATAAAGCGGTTGTTTTCGTCCACTCTAATGGGTGAGTAGTCGTTATTCCACGGCACGAGCCAGCCGAAGTTTCCGCTTTCGTCCATCTTGAACTGCTTGATGGTGAATTCACCGTCCACGAATGCAATCACGAAGTTGCCATTACCGGGTTCTATCAGTCTGTCCACCACGGCCAGATCTCCGTTCAGGATGCCAGCATCCCTCATACTATCGCCCGAAATTCTCACGTAGAATGTAGCTTCCCTGTGTTTCACGAGCACATCATTGAGGTCTATTTCTCCCTCCATATAGTCTTGTGCAGGCGAAGGAAATCCTGCCTTTACACTCTGTTCAGCCATCGGAATGGCCATCTTTTCCCCGATTTCTGCAGGGTGTATAGTTAGTTTTATTTTTTCTTTCATTCTGTTTCTTCTATTCTTTATTATTAATATCTGTTTTGTTTTCCTTTCTTCTTTTGCTTATTCTTTTTTCAAAAAAAGTTGTTTTTGAAGGAGTCTTTCTACCTTTTTTCTCAACCTTTCTCTCAACCTTTTTTATGGATAATATTCTCAACATTTCACTTCCAGTATGTCGCTAATATCTGTGGTGAAATGTTTCGACATGTATTCACGCTTTAGGTCGAAACGGCAGTCTGTTCCCTGAATGGCTTGTCGGATGGTTCCGTATCCGTTCTTGTGGTTGATGGCATCGATGGCTGCCATCAGTGCCTTCTGGCGCTCACGGTTGATGGGGTCGAAGAGGTCCTGCTCACGTGGCGTGGAGGGGGATATCTGCCAGAGTATCACGCCTGCCTTCTTGAAGCGGAACGACAGGTCGGGACGGTCGGACACAGATTTTGGATAGCGGGCGCGTAGGATGGTGAGCGCTACTCCTACTATCTCGTCTTGAGCATCTGTTGCGATGGGCAGTACGAGCGAGTCGTGGATGGTATATTCCGGCACATGATCGTTGAAACGATAGGTCCAGGCAAATACGGTAACACCCTGACATACACTGCATTGTCTGCGTAACTTCTCTGTGCAACGTACGGCAAAATTGGCCACGGCCTCCTCCATTACATTCTTGTCGCTAATGCCCTCGTCGGCAAAGCTCCTGCTCGTGCAAATACTTTTCTTCTGGGGTAGTTCCTCGATGCTGATGCAGTTTTCGCCGTTGAGTTCCTTCCAGGTTCTCACGGTGGTGATATTGAAATGACAGCGCACCCAACTCTCTTTCTGGTCGGCCAGTTGAGCTGCGGTTCTGATTCCCATATAGTCGAGTTTGCGGGCTATCTGTCGGCCGATTCCCCATACGTCTTCTATAGGGAATAGCGACAGTGCCTTGTGTCTGCGCTCCTCGGTATCGATGAGGCAGCAGCCCTGATAACCCTTGTATTTCTTGGCGAATTTTGAAGCGATTTTGGCCAGCGTCTTGGTCTCAGCGATGCCGATGGAGATGGGAATGCCCACTGCCCGGAGTACGTCGGATGAGATCCTTGCGCCGTAACGGTGGAGCAGGGAATCCGTTTTTTCGGAGGATTGATTTTCCTGAAAGAAGGCAGCGGCAATGGATTTGTCCACTTCGAAGAAACTCTCGTCGATGGAGTATTGGTCGAGTTGGGGAGAGTAATGAGAGAGCATTGACATCACTCTGTTGGACAGTGAACCATAGAGAGTGTAGTTGCTCGAAAATATCGCTACGCCCTCAGCCTCCAACTTTTCCTTCATCTGGTAGAAAGGATCGCCCATCTTGTAGCCAAGAGCCTTGGCTTCTTCCGAACGGGCGATGATGCAGCCGTCGTTGTTGCTCAGTACAACCACCGGCTTGCCCACCAGGTCAGGGCGGAAAACCCGCTCGCATGAGCAGTAGAAATTATTGCAGTCAGCAAGTGCTATCATTTTGCTCCTTTCGTTTTAATTGTTAATAGAATTTATATCTTTATCCATAGAATTTTCCTTTAGGTTCTTCCCTTGACATTTCCTTTGTTTTTTTATTAATTATGTATTATTTTGCCCATACTTACGCAAATCTGAGTGCAAAGGCATTTGGGGAATAAAATAAAAGGCGTATGTTCCCATTACGAGAACAGTACGCCTACTATAAATGAAACCTAAACTTTAATTCAATTTGTATTTCTTCAGATATTCATCCACTCTGGTATCACCCAGCTCCTTAGCTTTCAGCAGATTACCTTTGGCTTCCTCTTTCTTGCCTTTCTCTGCTTGCAGAATACCGAGGAGAAGATAACCATCAGCGTATTCCGGTGCCAGTCTGATACAGGCTTCTGCAGCGCTGATTCCCTCATCATATCTCTTCACGCGGAGATCGAGACTTGCCCATTCTGCAAAATAGGTTGGTTCGTTCGGATTGAGATAACAGGTGCGGGCGATGTCCAACAATGCCTGCTGCCATTGGCGCAACTTCATCTCGCATTTGTATCGGGCATAGAAGAAGGTAGGGGCTATCGGACGAGCTATGCTGTCATACATATTATAGTCTGCCAATGCTTCTCTGGTCTTGCCCTGGGCATCAAGGAAATTGGCACGTGCCAGATAATAAGGGGCTGCCATCTTGGTGCGTACTCCTACTGATACGGCACTGTCCAGAAGTACTTTCAACTCATCGTATGGTGCTTTCAGCTGACTCTTAGCTTGGGCTGCCTCATACCATATCTCTCCACTGTTCATCGGTGTCTTGGTCAGTTCCATAAACAGGTCGTATGCTTTCTGATAGTCCTTTTTCAGGTAGTTGATTTTACCCTCCTGGTGCTTGTAAAGCGGCTCAGCCTTGATACTATAGGCTTTCTGTGCTTCCTGCAAAGCTTTGTCTGCATTCCAAGCAGGGTAGATGGAATCGCCTACGTATGCTACCTTCTGATAGATGAGGTCAGCAAAATCGCCGTGAGCCTCATTCTTCTTGCTGCATTTCTTGATGCTTTCCTGCATCACTTTCTCTGCCTCCTCAAATTGCTGTTTGTTGACCAACAAGGCTGCCTTTTCCTTATAACCGAATGAGGATGTAGGGAACTTTCCGATAAACTCGTCTGCATATTTCATGTTGTCATCAGCCGATTTCTGTCCCTTGCTCAGCGTCATCATCGTGATGGCATCTTCCTCCTTGTCTGGCAAGGCGGTGCGGATGCCGCTTTCTCGAAGGGCTGCGTCCAGGGTGGAGAGACCGGTTACATGCAGTTGTTTGCCATAGTTGGCATCGATGGCCGTAACGGTACCATTGGAGTGCATAAGTCCGATTACCTGTCCGTCTTTATTGACAAATGGGCAACCTATGGCATTCTCTGGTACGGTATTGCTGAAAATATAGTAGTTGTAGGAGGTGTTAAACTGCTCTACGCTACTGATATCCTCTTGCTGGTATTGTGGCTTTTTGATGGAGTAGGGAACCAGCCATACCTTGTTGCCAGCTTCTGAAGCCTTGCTTGCAATCGGTGCAGCATTGGTATTGCCGATGACTCTGAATTTAGCCATATCATACAACTCGTCTGCACCCATGATGGCATCTACTTCCATCGATTTGCCATTGGCATCTACTACGGTTGCCTTGGTAGCGCCGATAAATGGCTTGAAGGTACTGATGGCAGTGCCCTTGTTGTCGATGAAGACGCCCTGGGTAGAAGCGATGATACCTCCATCTTTATTGAAGGTGGTGAGTGAGAAGACACTCTTGGCTACCTTCTGCACAGAACCTGGCTGTGCAAGGAGAGATGATGCTCCGACCATCCATCCTATCATAGTTATATATATTCTTTTCATATTCTTAATAATTCCTTGGCATTAGCGAGTGCCGCCTCACTGACATCACTTCCACTGAGCATCTGGGCGATTTCCTGCACACGTTCCTGTTGTGATAGTTCCGTCATGCGACTGATAGTTCCATTGTCGGTTTCTTCCTTGCTCACCTTGTAGTGGTGACTGCCCATGGCTGCTATCTGTGGCAGGTGGGTAATGGAAAGAACCTGTCGTTCGTGGTTGCCCATCTCTACCATGATCTGTGCCATCTTCTCTGCTATCTTGCCGCTTACTCCAGTATCTATCTCGTCAAAGATGATGGTTGGGAGTTTCACGGCTCCGCTGATCATAGCCTTCAGCGAGAGCATTACACGGGCAATCTCTCCTCCTGATGCTACCTGGGTAACAGGTTGGAGGGGGGTGCTCTTGTTGGCACTGAAGAGGAAACTTACCTTGTCTCCACCATCGTGGCTGAGCGGTTTCTCTGTCAGACTGATGCTGAATCTTACGTTTGGAATGCCCAGCGGGATGAGGCGCTGCTTCATTTCCTCCTCTACTTTTTTGGCAGCCTTCGTACGGATAGCGGTCAATTCCTTTGCCTGTTTCTGTGCTTTCTCTAACAATTGGGTCACTTCCTGTTCCAAGGCTTCCACATCTTCGTCGCTATGGTCGATGTGTGAAAGCTGTTCCTTGAGCTGATGGTAGGTTTCTATCAGTTCTCCCAAGTCTCTGACGTGGAATTTCTGCTGCAGTGAGTTGAGTTTGTCCAGTCGTTCATTGATGGTCTCCAGACGGGCAGGGTCAAATTCTACATGATCGGTCAGTCCGTTTACTTCCTGGGCAATATCTTTCAGTTCGATATAACTGGAATCGATGCGCTCCAACAGTTCGGTTACTTCGGGATAAACATCCTTGATGTTAGCGAGTTGCTCTGATGTCTGTTTCAGTCTTTCGATGATATTGCCGTCATCTCCCGACAGATGGTTGTCTGCCTGATAGAGTGCCGTCTTGATATCTTCGGAATGACTGAGCATCTCATATTCCTGTTCCAGTTCTTCCTGTTCTCCGTTCTGCAGTTGTGCCTCATCGAGTTCCTTAAACTGGAATCGGAGGAAGTCCTCGTTCTCCCTGTTTTTTTCGATTTCAGCCTTCAGAGCGTTCAGTTTCTGGTTGGCTTGTTTATATTGATTGTACGCAGCCTCATAATTCTTCCGCTGTTTCTCGTCCTGTGCAATAATATCCACCACATTGAGCTGGAAGTCTTCCTTCTGCAACAGGAGATTCTGGTGCTGCGAATGTATATCGACGAGTTGTTCCCCCAGTTCCCTCATCTTGGTCAGCGATACCGGTGTGTCATTGATAAAGGCACGGCTTTTCCCTGCTGCTGTCAACTCTCGGCGGATAATGGTATCCGACAAATCTTCATCGATGTCATTGTCGGTGAAGAACTGTTGCATATCATATTTAGACAGATCGAAGTGTGCCTCGATGACGCAACGATCTCTGCCAGCCTTGATAGACTTGCTGTCAGCACGGTTGCCTAACAACAGACCGATGGCTCCGAGGATGATACTCTTTCCTGCACCCGTTTCACCCGTGATGACAGAGAAGCCTGGGTGCATCTGGATATTGAGTTCGTCGATGAGCGTGAAATTCTTGATATATAATTGTTTGAGCATAATTATTGCTTGATTTTGTCCCACGAATTGTTCTGTGTAGGATTGATGGAGAAGAGGAGGTCATAGATACTTTCCTTCTCTTTCTGAGTTCCCTTTCCCTTGTAGATATTGGCGAGCTCGTCTTTCTTGTAGTCCGTCCATATCTGTGGCAGGAGACTGAGCGGCTTGTTTTCCCTTGCCTTCTTCAGGTTCTCCTCCAGAGTGGTCGTGATTTCTGTACGTCCTCGTTCTGCATTGTTTGCCATCTCGTCAAGTCCCTTTCTGTAATAATCGTATTGGAGTTGGCGGAATGGTTTCATACCTCCGTCCAGATAGTCGGCGATGATGGCATAGCGGTTTCGGTTGTTGTCGAAAGCTTTCCATCCCGGGAAGTCGAGGTTCTGGGCATTGTTGGTGAGGTTCATGCAGCGCTGCAGGATGTCTTCTCCTCCCATCGGGGAGAAGGTGTCGAGATCCAGACCGATGATGAGATAAGCGTAGTAGGCGAAGAGGGCAGTCAACTGGTTGTCGAGTGTTTCCTCATTGAATTCAATCTGGTCGAACTCAGCAAACTTGAAGATAAAGTTCTCGTCCACATTATTATATATAGTAGTGGTGTAGGCGGAGTTATAGACGGGGCGGTTGGCCTGTATGAGTGCCTTGCAGGTGAAGAGACCTTGGCTCTTGTCATACTTGCTCACCGTCAGATTGAAGTTGCAGTTGATGCGCTCGTTCTTCTGGAATTGCAGATGCGTCCACTGTCGTTCGTTGACGAATCTCTCTAACGTCTGCTGCAGGTTGTCGAAAACAGCGTTGTCCGTGCCCGAAATCTGGGCATGGTTGATGGTAATCTTCGCTTGCAGTTCCTGCGCATGAATATAGGATGCACCACTAACAAGCAGGGTGCATCCTATCATCAGTATCTGAAGGCAGAAGCCTTTCATATTAGAAGAGCTTAGCCAATTCATCGATGATGTCGGCAGCCACTTCTGTCTTTGGCTTTTTCTCATATTCTATCTTACCCTTTTCAGAAATAATCGTGATTTGATTTTCGTCTGTCCGGAAGGTGGTGCCTGGGTTGCGGGTGGAATTGAGCACGATGAAGTCTGCGTTTTTCTTGATACGCTTCTTCTCTGCATTCGTTTCCTCATCATTGGTTTCCAGTGCGAAGGCTACGATGTGCTGGTCTTTCTGTTTCATCTGTCCCAATGCGGCAGCGATGTCGTGGGTGGGTTCCAGGCGAAGGATTAAGTCGTCCTTTTCGCGTTTGATCTTCCTGTCTGCCACCTCAGCTGGTTTAAAATCAGCCACTGCGGCACAAAGAATAGCTGCATCCATCTTGTTGCCCGTTGAGTTTCCATCGGTCTTTCCTTCAAAAGCCTTCGTGGCAGCCTGATACATCTCCTCACAGCTCTCCACGTCGATGCGGTGGATGTCCTCATGACAGGAGAGTGATACTGGTCCGGCAACGAGGGTTACGTCAGCCCCTCTCTGTCGGCATTCCTCAGCCAAGGCAAATCCCATTTTGCCGGAAGAATAGTTGCCGATAAAGCGCACAGGATCTATCTTCTCATAGGTAGGTCCGGCTGTGATAAGGATACGTTTCCCCATCAGATCCTTTCCCTTGATACAGTCCTTCATGCCTTCCTTGTTTCCTTCCTTCATTCCGTCCAGCAGATCGAAATACTGGTCGATGTAATCCACGATGACCTCAGGTTCTTCCATACGTCCTTTACCCTCCAATCCGCTGGCAAGGAATCCCGAAGCCGGTTCGATGATGATATTGCCGTATTCCTTCAGTCTTGCCATGTTGGCTTGCGTAGAAGGATGCTTATACATATCGAGATCCATGGCTGGAGCCAGGAATACAGGAGCCTTCATGGAGAGATAGGTGGTAATCAGCATATTGTCAGCGATACCGTTTGCCATCTTTCCCATGGTAGAAGCCGTACAAGGAGCGATGACCATTGCGTCTGCCCAGAGACCGAGATCTACATGAGAGTTCCAGGTGCCGTCGCGCTGAGAGAAGAACTCGCTTACCACGGGTTTATGAGTGAGGGCAGAGAGGGTGATAGGGGTAATAAACTCCTTTCCGGCAGGAGTGATGACCACCTGAACCTCAGCGCCCCGCTTGATGAATCCTCGTATAATCAGGCAGGCTTTATAGGCTGCAATCGAGCCAGTGATGCCCAATACGATTTTCTTTCCTTTTAACATAATCTGTGATTAGAAGAAATTACTTTCCCATTCGTTTATTGTACTCACGGAGACGGATGCGGGTGAGTACCTGCTTGGTGTTGTTGGTAAATTCGCTTCCTAATATCCAGGTGTAATAGCCTGGGTCCTTGGAAAGGATTTCTGCCACATCCCAACCTTTGTACTTACCGAAGTTGAACACCTCGTGCTTGAGTGGTTCACCTTTCTCGTCGAGCACTGCTTTTCCGTTGGCATCCACTACTTCTTTCCAGATGATGCGTCCGGCGAAATCTACGTTGTCCTTCTGCTTAGAGAATGCTGCAAGCTCATCCATATCATTGTTGAGTACACGGTCCGGTTCTTCCTGTACGCCTGGAGCATATCTGTCCAATTCACCCATGAGTACACGGTAGGTAGCCTCTGTATCCTGGTCGGCACGGTGAGCCTCGAAGTCTTCCTCCATCTTTCTGCCGCAATAGAACTTATAGGCTGCAGCTAAGTTGCGTCGCTCCATCTTCATGAAGATAGTCTGTGCGTCGATGAGGCGGCACTTGTTGAAGTCGAAGTCGATGCCTGCACGGAGGAACTCCTCTGCGAGCATAGGAACATCAAAATGGTTGGAGTTGTAACCAGCAAAATCGCAACCGGTAAATTCCTGTTCGAGTGTGGCAGCCAACTGCTTGAAGGTAGGCGCGTCTTTCACGTCCTCATCGCTGATACCAGTCAGTTCTACCACCTCTTGTGGAATTGGTCTTCCCGGATTGACAAAGAGGTTCTTTCGAACCTCCGTGCCGTCTGGACTGACCTTAATATATGACATCTGTATGATACGGTCTTTGATGAAGTCGAGACCCGTAGTCTCCAAATCAAAGATGATCAATGGTTTCTTAAGATTCAGTTTCATTTTCTTTCTTTTCCTTTCTCTGCGTGATTAGTCGTTGAGCAACATAGGCATGAGCAGCATGAGGACATCTTCGTTTTCAGGCTGTTCGGCTGGAACGATGATACCGGCACGACTTGGGTCTGCAAGTTGGATAATCACCTGCTCGCTGCTGAGGTTGTTGAGAATCTCCTGCAAGCTGCTGCCCTTGAAACCGATGCTCATGTTGGTATTGTTTGACTCGCATACGAGCTGTTCCTTGGCTGATGTAGCGAAATCTACATCCTCTGATGAAACCTCCATGTGGTTGTTGTCTATCTTGAGGCGAACCAACTGGCTGCTTTCGCTGGCGAATGGCATGACACGGCGCAAGGCACTGATCAGGGCACGGCGATCTACAGTCACCTCGTTAGGGTTGTTTGGAATTACAGAGTTGTAGCTTGGGTATTTTCCCTCGTAGAGAATACATCTCAAACTGCCGTCTGTAAAGAGAATCTCTGCACTCTTCTCATCAAACTTGATGGTTACGTCACCTTCTTCGCATGAGAGGATGTTCTTCAGGAGTGTAGCTGGCTTCTTAGGAAGATCGAAAGCAGCAGGAGTATCGCTCTTGATAGTGAAGTTCTTGTTGCGTACCAACTTATGTCCGTCACTGGCTACGATATTGAGTGATTCTGGTGTCAAATCGAAGTAGATACCATTCATCACAGGGCGCAACTGGTCGTTGGCAGTAGCAAAGAGGGTACGGGTGATATTGTCGATGAGCACAGCTGCGTCGATGGCTACTGTATGTGCAGCATCGTTAACGCTCTGTGTGCGAGGATATTCATCAGCACTTTGCGCTGTAAAGTTATAGAGACCATTCTGGTATAAGATCTTGATAGCCAAGGTGCCCTCAGTATCGATATCGAAATCGAGTGGCTGCTCAGGGAGTTCCTTGAGAGATTCGAGGATAACCTTGTTTGGGATACAGAATTCTCCTTCACCGTCGCACTCTGTGAGTTCGATGGTAGTCTTGAGAATATTGTCACTGTCGCTGGCTGTGATGGTCATCTCGCCTCCGGCTACTTGGAATAAGAAACAGTCAAGGATAGGCAGAGAGTTCTTTCCACCGATGACCTTGGCAAGCATGTTGAGCTTATTGCTCAACGCAGTACTGGATAATGTAAATCTCATGAGTATTTTGTATTTTAAATATTATCTGTTACTGATATTGTTGTTATTAATCTGTTGTTTCTGTTATATGACGAGCCAGTAGGCAACTTGTTGTTTCCTAAAAGCTGTAATATGAGCACAAAAATACAAAAAATATCGGTTATAGGCAAAAAAAACAGAGAAATGTTTTAGTTTTTGAACTATTTTTAGTAATTTCGCAAACTGAAAGGTAACTTTCTTCGTTTTTAAAACAAAATATTAATCGAGAAATATATGGAATTACAAGGAAAGGTCATTGCCGTTTTGCCTGAAAGAAGCGGTGTCTCTGCAAGAGGCGAGTGGAAGTCGCAGTCGTTTGTCATCGAGACTCACGAGCAATATCCTAAGAAATTAGTGTTTGACGTATTTGGCGCTGACCGTCTGGCTCAGTTCAACATACAGAGTGGTGAGGAGATTAATGTTTCATTCGACATTGATGCTCACGAATATAATGGTCGTTGGTTTAACAATGTACGTGCCTGGAATGTAGTGAAAGTAGATCCTAATGCTGTTGGCATGATGGGTGGTGTTCAGCCTGGTGCAGCTCCATTCCCTCCAATGGGTGCTTCTGCTGCTCCTGCTGGTGGTGCAACTGCTCCATTCCCTCCAGCTCAGAATGCTGCTCCTGCTGCTGATGCCAATGCTGGTGGTAGTGCAGACGATCTTCCATTCTAAATGATGACACATCTAAAGGATAAAAAATCGTTTAAATGATAACAAAAAATCGCTTCTTTCGAGTCTTTCGAAAGAAGCGATTTTTTTATCTCTGTACCCACTTTTATTTTTCCCTGCCCACGGAAAAATTTTTGCGTGGGCAGGGAGAAAAATATACCCAGGCTGGGCAGGGATTTTTCTATAGTAATAAAGTGGAATTTTTAAGAATCATAGAATGTGAATTGGGAGACTCTTGTGAGGGTCATTGGGATGGTATTAACAACCACCCCAATTGTTTGCATTATCCCACAAGTCATCCCCCTCGCTTGGTTTTTCTACAACGTCGAAGTCGTCAATAACAACGTCTGAAGAATTATTTTTTCCGTCTACTATTGAACCGCTTACAAAACATAGTTCGTCAATTACTAACAACTTGATTTTTGGCGATATATATTCTTTTCTCATATAAGTTTTCTTCTTTTACTTTTTTACCTTTTTACTTTTTTACCTTTAAAAGGCCTTTTCACCTTTAAAAGCAAGAATGCTCTTTTTACCTTTTTACTTTTTTACCTTTTTACCTTTAACAATGTAGATTCCCTGTGGCAATCCTTCGAGTGAGGTGCCCTGTCGAACGAGTTGTCCCTGGAGGTTATAGACACCATCATACTGATAGGCAGCGTGAGAGAATGCTGGGTCGGTGATGATGTCGCCGATACCTGTTGTTTCATCCTCAATTTCATTGATAAACAGTTTTACATCCTTGGCTTGGGAAGTGCTGTTGATGTCTGTATCTGTTGTTTTTGTCAACTCAAACCAGCAGCGGAAAGCCTTCAGACCATACTGTTTCTCAGCAGGAACTTTATACATGGTTCCCTTGTTCATGAAGTAATCTCCACTCAGCTTATCACGCTCTTTGTCACCGTCCTTATAGAATAATCCCTGATTGTCCTTTATGAAGAAGGTCTTTGCCATGGTTCCCTTGCATACCATCTTGTTGTTGTCTCCACTTGTGGCTGTTGTACTTGTGGTATATTTTGAAACCCAATGATTGTCGAGTTTATCTTTTAGCAAGGTTCTGTTCAATGTTACGCCTTGAATATCGTAATGGTTAGCTTTGATGCTGACCTTACCACCTGTGTATCGTCCAACGCCTTCTTCTGCGTAAGAGATACTTTCATTCTCGTCGAGCAGCCAGTACTGATTTGCTGTTTTCTTGAGACGAGGTGTCGTGTAAGCAGGATTCTCTCCTGCTGCTTTAGTAGGCTTGATGATATATGGGGAAAATGCCTTGAGCATAACGGTATTATCACTACTGCATTCTACGGTTTTGAAGCGTACGCTGTTTGGTGTGAGTTTATATAACTCTGCCAATTTTACTTCATTACCGAATGCTTCTTTCATCTGTCCGTATGTCAGATCAACTGGCAGGATGAGCGTATTCCATTTGTTGAGTGCAAAAGAGCGATTCAAGTGGAGAACGCAGTTCTTATACTCCTCAATGGTCTCTTTCAGATATCTCAAGTCTGGGTTGTCCTCATCAAGCACAAGGTCTGGTACTCCTTCTGATTCGCCAGCATAGAGCAGGCGGAAATTGTCGAAGGCAGTCCATTCGCCAGTGGCAGTGGTATTCTTGTCGCCCTTTAGTTCGATACCAAAGTAAATTGCTTCTTGACCTCCCAGAATTTCTATGTCCTCTTTAGAAATGTATATTTTTACCTCGTTTTCATATTCGCCGTTATAGAATTTCTTTCCCGCTTCTAACAAGTCTTTAGGACCATCTGTGCCCAATTGGTTTAGAGGGATAATCTTTTTGTATTTATCCTCAGTGCTATAACCATGAAAGTATAAATAGTCCGTTATAAATAAATTAGCCAAATTTGTATTACTGAAACCATTGCAGCGTATAATATACCATCCTGGTTGGGTAACATTTATAGACTGTGAAACATTGTAATTGTGTTGATCTTTTATATCAGCGCAGAAGTATTTACCATTTTTGTAAAGATTTTCGTCAAAATCATAAATTCTTTCTTCTTTGTTATTTATGAGCCTTTTGTAGTATGGTTCTGTTGTTTTCTTATAATAATCTTCTACTCCTAAACGTAAATCATGTGCCTTTCCAGAAGGTGCCCAAAATGGTGCATTTGATTTGTTGTAATCAAATCCAGGATTTCCCAGCAAGAAAGTAATGTCAATCGGTGAATTTAAATCTGATGGAGAATTCTTAAACAGATCGTAATATTCTTGTAAAGTAACCAGTTTCCATACCTGATTATCACTATTGGATAATGCCTCTGCGTTACAGAGATTGCCATCAGTATCTTCTGGAGTTGCTGTTAAATATCTGCGGTTTCCGTCCTTGTCTTCATATGTGGAAATCTTGTAAACTTTGTTGGTTTTAGAATATCCTTCTGCTTTCTCAAATTCCCAGCCAAACTTGCGGTTTGCATCCGATGGTTGACAGTCTGGGTAAATGCCCGGCATGCGAGTATCATTGTCAATGTACTGGACATAACTATCTGTATTCTCAAGAATTGCTTCGTGGACATAATCCGTTTTTTGTACATAGTTCAGTCTTGTACGGATATTAAAAGTTCCTTTAGTAGTAGAATTTTTCCAAATCCAAAGATACATACCCGTATTGCTTAAACTTGCATGACGACCGTATGCGCCACCGATATTAAAGAACTTTTCTGTTCCAACATTCAGAAGAAGGAAAGTTTTGGAAATGTACTCGGAAGCAGTTGGGTTTAATCGGCAGTTATTATCTTTAGTTGCAAGAACCTCTGGATCAGCCCCCACCAATTTGCTCACATCAAGTTGTGCTTTATTGCTCTGAGTAGAAGAACTCAGAGTTGTTGCATTTTTTGTAGTTTTTTGATGTGCAGTTAATGTTTTTGAGTCTGAAGCTTTAACATGTGAATTAGCTCCACCCAAAAATAACCCGAATAACATAATACATGTGATGGTGCGAAGACCATTTGCCCCCCCCATCATACGCTTTTCTAAGTAAATCAATCATATTTTTAAATCTGCTAAAACTTTTATAAATACTTACTTTTACCTGCATAGAGTATTGTAATCTCTATTAGACTATAGCTGTAAACTTTAATTGTTTCATTTAATAGTTTCTATCCTGTTGGAACTTCTGATTAGAGTCCCCATTTAGAGTGCAAAGATATGAATAATTTTCGAATTTCGATAATTTGTAATTGTTACAATCCTGTTACATTAAGATTATTTTAGAATTATATTTATATTTTTTCTAAAATTTCGTTTTTCTATTCCATTCTTCTTCTTTTCTCAAAGAATTTCTTGGAAGCAAGGAAAAAGAGGGCAACACTGGCAGCATTTTCTATCGCTACCATCCAGAAAGTTGTATTGTAACTAAAATGTTCTGCCACGACGCCTCCTAAAAGACAACCGATACCGAAACCTAAATCCCAACCGGTAAGAATACTACTGTTGGCAGTACCTCGCTGATCATGGCGGGCTACATTGATAAACATGTTGAGGAAAGCAGGGTAGAGGTGTCCATTGCCCAGTCCGATGAGGGCGGCAGAGAGATAATAAGCTATCGGATGATGAACGCCTACGAAGAGAAGAAATCCCACCAGAGAGATGCACATACCTTCGGCTGCATTCTGAGTTAACTTGCCTTGGCTCAATGCCTTACGACCTTGCAGACGGGAAGTGAAGAGACCGATGGAAAGAATGGCAAAATAGGTGCCGGTTCCTCCCGTAATGCCCAATTCCTCCTTGCTGTAGATGGCAAGGTAATTGCTGAGTACTCCCCAACAGAAACCAAACATGGCGATATTGATGGCGAGTAACCAAGCACGGGTCAGGAAGAAACGGTCGAAAGAGAGTTTCTCCTTGTTTTTGATAATTTCCTTTTCGGGCAAGCGGATGGTTCCAGCGATGACCACAGAGGCTAAAGCCACTAAAAAGGCTATCCAGAAAAGAACCATGTAGCTCCCCACGAAATCGTGGAGATAAATTCCTATGGATGGAGCAATAGCCATAGCGAAGTTATTGCTCAATCCATAGAGACCGATACCTTCATTGCGGCGACTCGAAGGGAGTACATCGATGGCACAGGTACTGTTGGCTACTGTGACTGCACCGAAAGGACCGCCATGAAGGGTGCGGCAAATGGCAAACATGAGGATGGTGCCAGCGGCGATATAACCGGCAAAGAAGATGGCAAAGCCCGACAAACAGAACATGAGCACCTTCTTGCGGGAGAAACTATCGACTACATAGCCACTGAATGGTCGGATGATGAGAGCTGCCACGGTATAGCCGCTCAGTACGATTCCAATGGTATCCTTTGTTGCTCCGAAAGTCTCGCTCAGATAGAGTGGGAGCAGGGGAGTAAGAAGGTAGAAGGCAAAGTACAACAGGAAATTGGTTGTCATCACCTTCACATAGTTTGCATTCCAGAGTTTCTCTTTATTCGTTGACATACACCTACATGTTTTACCGTTAATGAATTATTTTTCCTCCAACCAGGCATCAATGAGCTTTCTGGCGATGGAAAGTTTCTCAGGGAGGATAGGGAGGTTGTCTTTCCTGAACCATCTTCCGCGGGAGAGTTCTTCTTTCTGAAGATGAATCTCCCCATCTACGTAATCGGCTGTAAAACCAATCATCAGTCCGCTCGGATAAGGCCACGGCTGGGAACCGAAGTATTTGATATTGGTAATGGTGAGTCCGGTTTCCTCCATCACCTCGCGGCGAACGGCTTCCTCCAGACTCTCACCAGTCTCTACGAATCCCGCTACGAGACTGTCGAAATTACCCTTGAAGTTGCGGGCATGAACAAGAAGCACCTCATCGCCCTTGTGGATGAGTACGATGATGGCTGTGGCAAGGGAAGGCCAAACCTGTTTGCCGCAGTTGGTACATTTCTTACTGATATCTGTTGCCATCTCCATAGGTGCACCGCAGACACCGCAGAAGTGGGTATTCTGGTCCCAGTAGTTCAATTCCTGACACTTGCCAGCCTTCTGGTAGAGTGCCGGAGAGAGCTTGTAGAAACTGGGACGGAGCCCGCACATCTCGTATTTCGGATTGTCTGTGATAGGTTCAGGAATAGTGAACGTTTTCACCTCCGTACCATCCTCCATTGGAGTAATGTTGAGGATATGTGTCCAGGGCTTCGTCTCTATCGGGCACTCCTCACAGCATGGAATCGTGTAGGTTCCGTCTTCTCTCTTTTCCAAGACGATATCAGTCTTGCAGAATATAAACCAATATTTCATTTTTTCTTACCGAATAAAAGTTGATAGTCTCTTTCTGCGGCAGGCTTCACCCATTTCTCTGGCACAAATTTCCAGTTGCCGTTAGCCTTTGCCTCAATTTCGCCCATGCGTGAAATCTCTTCCATGAGATAGAAACGCTGGTCTTTCTCACTGCGATATACGATGCGCTTCTCCAGTTCTTCCTTTGGAATACCGGCACCCTTGGTCAGGAGTTCACCACCGCCATTGCCGCGATAACTGTTCACTGCCACATTGTAGAATTTCTTCTCATCGAAAGGTTGTCCGTTGCTCATGCGCAGGATCTTCACCTTCTCTCCGTCTGGCTTGGTGACATCCACCTCGTAGTCGATGCCCGCAGCACTGTCGAAATTGAAAGAGAAGTTCTTGAAACCGAGTCGTTGCTGGTCGCCGAAAGTCTTTTCATCCAGCAGCAGGAGATGGTCGTCAGGACTCTTCATGGTGTTAACCCAGAGGTCGTAGCTCATTTCCAGATGCTTGCGTATCTCTTCACCGGTGAGGCGCATGGTATAGAGTCCGTTCTCATATTTATAGAGATTGAACATATCGCTGACACGGATAGGTCCCTCCTCAATGACAGCATTCATCTGCAACGGAGCATTGAAAGCGATGTCGGCCTTGGTGATCTGGAGCATCAGGTTGAGGATGAAATCATTGAAAGCGCAATCGCCGAAGAATGCCTCACGACTGTAGATGGCATTCTTGAAAGTTCCGATTTCCTTGTTGACATACTTATCTACCGCTTCCATCTGAGGCTTGAAGGCTGCCATGAATTTCTCATCGATAGGACAGTCTGTCACGTCTGCTATCTTGCCATGCACCTGCTTGTTCTGCAGGATATGCGCCGTCTTGTTGTTGATGGTATGCTCATCGATGGTGATGGTGATTTCTGCATCTGCCACGCTGATGGCATTGTTGGCAGGGTCGAGACAAACCACTTGCTTGCCCTCATTATTGGTGATGGTCTTGCAATGGCGGGTATGGTCGTGACCGAAGAGTACCAGGTCGAATCCCGGAACCTCCTGTGCCACCTTCTGTGCTGCATCTTCCTCGTATTCCTCGGTCTTGATGCCGCCGTCCCAACCGCTATGGAAGAGACCGATCACAACATCCGGGTCTTCCTTCTCCTGCAACTGCTTCATCCAGTACTTGGCAGAAGTCACCATGTTCTCAAAGCGGAGACCGCTCCAGAGGTTTTCTGCCAACCAGTTAGGGATGGCAGGAGTAATCATGCCCAAGACGGCAATCTTCACGCCCTCGCGGTTGAGGATGATATAAGGTTTCACGTAAGGAGCCTGGGTCTTGGTGTCGATGATATTGGCACCGATAACAGGACAGTTGAGCTCCTTGATCCATTTGTCGTAAACCGCATGGCCGGTCTCAACGTCGTGATTACCAAAGGTTTGTGCGTCATACTTCAAGTAGTTTACCACATCTGCTGCCACGTTTCTTTCCTTCGTGGCGATATAATTATAATAGTAGCAGGTAGGTTGTCCCTGCAGGATATCTCCGTTTTCCAGCAGGATGAGATTATCCTTGTAGGTTTGGCGGAGAGAATCCACGTATGAAGAAACACGAGCGAGCGAACCAGCCTTCGGTTTGCGGTTGATGAAATCGTAAGGGAAGAAGGAACCGTGTACGTCACTGGTTTCTATTACTCTTAGCTTGACAGTTCTTTGTTTAGCCATGATTGCATTTGGATTAAGAGTTAGCGCCATCAGTAGCGCGGCCATTAATTGTTTCATAACTGAAAGAATTTATTAATTTCTGTAAAACAAGTATCAGTGAATGGGTATGTCACTGTTTCTGACAGATGGGTCATTATTTCTGTCAGTCCACATGAAAATTTCCCATTTGGATGCAAAATTACAAAAAAGAAATGAATACGGCATACTTTTTGTAGGATAATTGCTAAAAACTTTAAAAATGGAGGAATTGTAATTATGGCATTTGTAGATTATTATAAGATTCTCGGTGTGGATAAGAATATCCCTCAGAAGGATGTCAGAGCTGCTTATCGTAAACGCGCAAAGCAGTTCCATCCCGACTTGCATCCTAACGATCCGAAGGCGAAGGCAAAATTCCAGGCTTTGAATGAAGCCTATGATGTCATCTCCGATCCAGATAAGCGCGCCAAATATGATCAGTATGGCGAACAGTGGAAGAATGCGCAGGCTTATGAACAGGCTGGCGGTGGATTTGGAGGCTTCGGCGGCGGTGGTGCTGGTGGCGGCAATCCGTTTGAGGGCTTCGATTTCAGTAATTTCGGTTCGGGAGGCAGCGGTTTCAGCAGCTTCTTCGAAAATCTCTTCGGTGGTCGTGGCGCTGGTGGTGCTGGAGGCTTTGGCGGTTTCGGTGGTTTTGGCGGAAACGCTGGGGCTGATTTCGGTGCTGGTGGTTGCAACGGCGGATGTGGTGGTAATGCCCGTCATAGTACTGGTGAGATGAACATGAATGTGAATATCGATATGTACACTGCCTTGTTGGGAGGTGAAGGTATTGTGAAATTGAGCAATGGCTCAAAGATCAAACTGAAGATCAAACCAGAGACGCAGAATGGTACGAAGGTTCGTGTTCGTGGCAAGGGTTATGACCGAGGCGACGGCACATTCGGTGACCTGATTATCACCTATAATGTGAAACTTCCTACGGGACTTACCGAGCGTCAGAAGGAATTGCTGAAAGAAATGAAAGAAGCAAAATAAGGTAATAGGTTGCAATATAACATTTTGTTGTTAAAAAGTAAAACTCCGATGGATATCAATCACATCGGAGTTTTTTTGTTTTTGAGTTTAACCTGTTATCTTCTTACCTTTCATACCTGAAAATTATTCTGCGGTAACCTTCGCCATGTTGAAAGCAGAAACCTTTCCGTCTGGCGAAACGGTAGCGTTGATCTTGAATTTGTTCTCTACCTTGCTGCCATCGGTCTTGTCGATGTCCTGACGAGCAGAGAACTGTACCTGGAATTCATATTCCTGATCGCCTACCTCGCGTTTCTTGATCTGGTAGTCGTTGTTGAGGTGCCAGTTCATATTGCTTACATCTTCCTTGTAGAGTTTGTGCATGAAAGTAGCCACATCTGACTTGGTGGCAGAAGCCTTGCCGAGCAGCGAAGAGAGGATATCCTCGCAAGTTGCCGTCAGACCATCCTCATTGCGTGAGTTGATGCTCTGGAAGAACTGTCGGAAGAGACCGCTTACCATCTGCTTCTCTTCTGGCTGTACCACACTGCTCTTGATTTTCTTCATGGCAATCTCAGCCTCTTCGATATGAGCACCGTCGGCATGTGCATCCAGGTATGCCTGATAAGCATCCACCGAGTTGTCTCTCTGGGCCAACTGCCAGTCAATAGAGTCTATCTTATTCCAAATCTCGTTCTTATGCGGTGTGTTTGGATATTTCTGCAGGTATGCCTCCAGAGCTTCTTTGGAATCGCTGACGAGGGCGTTGGTCCAGTCCTGATCTACCTGTTGCAGCATGTTGAGATGTGCAGTGATAGAATCGCGGTGAGCCTCATCTGCATCCTTGTATGTATCCAGGTAACTTTTGAGTACCATCGGGTCAGAGCTCTGCATTGCATATTCGTAAGCCTCCTGTTCCTTGTTCTTGTTGGCACTGTCGTAGAAATAATAGAAAATGCCGCATACCAGAATAGAGAAGATGGCTGATATGATGAAGACCAGACCTGGCTTCTTCTGTTTTGGCTGTTCCTTTCCCTCTGCATCTTGCTTGGATCCCTGTGCTGTAGGGCGAGGAGTTGCCGGAGCAGTTGGAGTTGCTGATGGAGTAGGAGAAACCGGTGAAGCTGGTGCCGCAGGAGTTGTCGGTGGTACAGGAGGTACTGGTGGAGTTACAGACTTTGGGTCTGTAACGGGTGGCACCTGAACCTGATAAGTAGGTCGATGGCAGTTAGGACACATCTCCTGAACCTTGAAGTAAACCTCTCCGCAGTTAGGGCATTTGATAACCTTGCCTGCTATTTCTACGCCGCAACTTGGGCAAACGGGTGCTTTGTCACTGATTTGATGTCCGCACTCTGGACATTTTATAATTGCCATGTTATTTCAAAATATTATATATTACTAAATAATTCTTGCTTTCTCGTTATCAGATTCTGATTCCCCTTTATCGGTGTCGGAATCTGATTTCTCTCAACTTATGTTTTCCCATAAACCGGCTTTTATCTACATATCCGTTTACGCCATTGAGTCGTCCTTTTCCGGTATATTGCCACATCTCAATATCCCTGCCGTCACGGAGCACAGGCTCTCGCTTGCTGTATTGGGCTATCATGATCTTGTAACTGTTGAGCTTGCCGAGCAGGTAGTTGTCGTAGAAGTTGGCACCTGTATAGACGAGCGGTTTCTGCTTGTAGGCTTTCTCTACGAGATGCAGGAACTTGAAGAGCGAGTCACAAAATTCCTTTGTAGGCAGGTTACTCTTGGTTTCCACGTCTATCATCGGCAGCAGATCCTGATCGCCAGGTCGGCATTGTGCCATGAAGTTTTCCAACTGAGTCTGTTGTGGAATACGGGCACGATAGAAATGATATGAACCCACTTTCAGTCCATATCTATGAGCCAGGTCTATGTTTTGTTTATATTTACTGTCCACGTTGGTTGCTCCTTCCGTGGCTTTGAGATATACGTAAGCCATTTTGGAGTTATCACCTACAGTTTCCCAGAACACATTGCCCTGATAGTGGCTCAGGTCGATGCCATGTACATGCTGACAAGTATCCTCGCATTGCACTTGCGCCTGGATGCCGAGGGACATGATTATTGCTATGATTACTATAAAAATACGCTTCATACGTGCAAAGTTACGAAAAACGTCTGATATATGAGTCAGGCGTGCGCTTTTTTTATATAAATTTTATATTTTATTCTTCGATTTCAGAGAGTGATCTAAAGAAACCGTTGAAGAAGTTGCTGGCAGATTCTATTGGTGCATATCCGAAGAATCTCATACTTCGGCTCAGGTTCTTGCGCATGGAACCGCCTGTAGTATGCACGAATCCTACCTGTGATTGCTGGAACTTGATGTCTTCCATGTCCTTGATGTTGTAGTATAGTGAGCGAAGGGTCAATTTATAGGCTCCTCTCTCTACCAACTTGACAAACGGGATTTCATCCTGTTCAAAGTTGAAGAAGGTGATGAGCACGCTTCCTTCCAGTTGAGCCATTCTCTGCAGATGCAGTTTGGTGAGCCAATTGTCGAGTTTTACGAAATCCACCTTGTCTCCTCTGGTGCGCAGATACTGTCCCAGTTGGATGATGCCTCTGATGCTGATGCCGCCAGAAAGCATGGCATTGGCATTGCTCACGATCAGTCGGAGCAGATAGACAGTTTCCATGGACGTATCAATGACGTGCGGTTCCTCTTTCTGAATCTTGGTCAAACGTCTGTTGAGAAAACTGTTGTGCATGAGCACTTCCCCTGAAGGCACGTTGTTCAGGTTTTTCATCATCTGCGCAATCTTCTTTTTCTTGAAGGTGGTCATCGCCTCCAGTTCCTCCTGCGTACCGAAGTTTTCCGAGCGCAATTTCGTGAAAAGATTTCTCTGTAAAAAGTCCATCGTGATTCTTATTTTAAAAATCCTTATTTCCTTTCATTTTCCTCTCTTTCATTCTTCTTCCTCCTTGTTCATTTAATCATTCCTTCCTTTATTCCTTTCTTTCATTCCTCCTTTTTCATTCTTCCTTCTCCCAGAAACTGAATTTCCTATTTATTCTTTAACTGAATCTTCTTGGGTATCTGAAGAGAATGGCAAATAGGGCTGCTAAGCCGATAGCCATTGGATAATAGAGGTAAGGGATGATGTCGAGCGGACTGAGACCTGAGAGTCCTGCCGCCAAGAGCATCTGCACGCCGTATGGTATCAATCCCTGTATGGTACAGGAGAAGGTATCAAGTATGCTTGCTGCTTTGCGGTTATCTACCCCAAACTTGTCACCTATCTTCTTAGAGATATTTCCCACGGTAAGAATCGCCACCGTATTGTTGGCAGTACAGATATTCACCATTGAGACGAGGGCAGCGATAGACAGTTCGGCACCTCTTTTGCTGTTTACATGAGCTGTAATCTTGGAGATGATGAAGTCGATGCCTCCGTTTTCACGGATGATCTCAAGCATACCTCCAGCCATCATAGCGATGATGATGAGTTCTCCCATTCCTATCACGCCATTTCCCATGGCAGAAAACCATCCGAAAATGTCGTAACCGCCATCGATGATGCCGATGATGCCACAGAGAATGGAACCCAATGTCAGTACTGCCATCACATTCATGCCAGCAATAGCCGTGACGAGTACTACTATATAAGGTAGAACCTTCATGTATTGTACCGCATCGATATGGGTCGGTGCCTTGGTTCCTGCGCCCAATATTCCATATATAATCAGGATGATGATGGCAGCAGGGATGACGATGAGGGCATTTACCCTAAACTTGTCACTCATCTGGCAACCTTGTGTCTGGGTAGCTACGACCGTTGTATCAGAGATGAAAGACAGGTTGTCGCCAAAGTAAGCTCCACCCACGATGATGGCTACGGTCAGTGCCAGGTTAGCATCCACAGAGTGGGCGAGACCTGCCGCGATGGGCACGAGAGCTACGATGGTTCCCACGCTGGTGCCTATCGAGAGCGATATGAAGCAGGCTGCGAGGAAGAGACCGGGTAATATCATGCTGGCTGGCAACAAGCTCAGGGCAAGGTTGACGGTGGCATCTACTGCTCCCATCGCCTTTGCCGATGCTGCGAATGCACCAGCCAGCACATATATCCATAGCATGAGCATGAGGTTGTTGGCTCCAGCCCCTCGACTATAGGTGTCGATGCGTTTTCTGATAGGCATACCGCCCGAGATGGCTACGGCATAGATGCTTGAAATCATGAATGCCACGGTGAGCGACAGGCTCGTATCCTTATGACTTTCCTCTGCGGAATATCCCGTAAAGAGGGCTATCAATGCTATCAATAAAATCAGTGGCGATAAAGCCAACAATCCTTTCTTATTACTCATTCTTCTTATATTTAGTAAGAGTGTAGGGTTCTTCTCTCTACACTCTTCGTTCTTCACTTCTTTAAAGTGTTACTCCATTTTTGAAGATGGAAATCTCGCGATAATCATTCTCCTCGTTGCGAGCATCCTCTCCACTGGCTACGGAGATGATCTTGTCGATGAACTTGCGTACGAGATCTTTCATCTCTGTGCCCTCTACGAGCTCGCCGGCATTGAAGTCAATCCAGTTTGGCTTGTTCTTTGCCAAGGTGCTGTTGGTAGAAATCTTCATGGTTGGTACGAAGGTGCCGAATGGGGTACCGCGACCGGTGGTGAAGAGAACCAACTGGCATCCTGCTGATGCCAAGGCTGTAGCTGCTACGAGGTCGTTGCCTGGTGCTGAAAGGAGGTTCAAACCATTTGTCTCCAGACGGTCACCATACTGCAATACACCGCTGACTGGTGCACGACCGCACTTCTGTGTACAACCGAGAGCTTTATCTTCCAATGTAGAGATACCGCCCGCCTTGTTGCCTGGTGAAGGATTCTCGCCAACAGGTTCGCCATGACTCAGGAAGTATTCCTTGAAATCATTGATGAGGTGAACGGTTTTATCGAACAATTCCTTGTTTTCACAACGGTTCATGAGAATCGTCTCTGCACCGAACATCTCAGGCACCTCAGTAAGGATGGAAGTACCGCCCTGAGCAACGAGCCAATCAGAGAACTCACCTACCAATGGGTTGGCAGTAATACCGCTGAACCCGTCAGACCCACCGCACTTCAAACCTACGCGCAACTTGCTGACAGGAACTTCCTGACGCTTGTCAGTTTTAGCCTTGTCGTAGAGCTGCAAGAGCATATCCATACCCACTTCCAGTTCGTCGCCTTCCACCTGCTGGGTCACGAGCAACTTGATGCGATCCTTGTCATAGTCGCCGAGCATCTCCATGAACTCGTCAGGCTGATTATTCTCACATCCGAGTGAAAGAACGAGCACAGCACCAGCATTTGGATGGAGACAGATGTCACGAAGCACCTTGCGGGTATTCTCGTGGTCGCCAGAGAGCTGAGAGCAGCCGAAGTTGTGGTGCCAAGCGTGGATGGCGTCAATGCCTTCGCATTTTGTTTCCTCCTTGAGTTGCTCTACCAGTTTTTCCGCTACGCCATTCACGCAGCCTACGGTAGGAACTACCCAGATCTCGTTTCTTACACCGACCTCACCATTCTTGCGCACGTAGCCCAGGAAAGTACGGTCTTCTTTCTCGATGTTCAACTGTTCATCCACCGGATTGTAAGTATATTCCAAAGTGCCGGCAAGGTTGGTCTTGAGGTTATTCTCGTTGACCCACTCACCCTGTTTCAGATCTTTCTTAGCATGACCGATAGGGTAACCGTACTTGATGATGTCCTTTCCTTCAGGTGCATCGTTAATGAGCACTTTGTGTCCGGCAGGAGTATCCTGCAAGAGGGTGATAGACTTACCATCTACTTCGATGGTCTCGCCCTTCTTCATAGGGCACAAACAAACCACTACCGAGTCGGCAGGGTTAATTTTGATAAAGCTTGATTGTTTCATCTGTAGTTATGTTTTTTAATATTTATAATTATATAAAATTCTATTAATTCCTACTATCTTCCTATAATTGAGTTCGGCGGTAGAAGTCGATGTTCTCCTTCATCAGCAACTCGATAGGCATATAGTTCACGGGTGTTACCTTTTTCTTGAGAACGAGTGCCCGGAAGAGCGTCTCCACACAGTTATATCCCTGCATGTAGGCATGCTGTGCGATAAGGAAGGAGATGCTTCCTTCTCTCAGACATTTTGCATTCTTCTCCACCATATCATATCCCATAATTTGAACATCACGGCGGTTGGTCTTCAGCAGGAAGTCCCCCACGATATGAGCTTTCGAGGTGAGGGTGATGCAATGATGTGTATCAGGATATGTAGCGAAATATTTCTCCAGCATCTTCATGAACTCAGCGCGGGAACCATCGAGTGGCAGGTCGAGCACATTGATCTTGACGCTTGGGAAATGGTCGTGCATATAGTGACGGAACCCTACCTCGCGATTGTCCTGCTGCTTGCTGACCACGATTCCGTTCTTTGTCTGTCTCATCAGCATAATCTCCTTTTCTTTGAAAGCAAGCATCATGAGCATCTTGGCAGCGAAAAAACCACTGCAGAAAGAATCCTGTCCGAAGAAGGAAAGTGGGCGGAGATCAGGCATGTAGGAGTCGAGCAAGATGAACGGAATGTTCAACTCATGCAACTGGTCGGTAAGCGCTCTGGTTATTTCAAGAGATGAAGGTACGATGATGACCCCCTCCGGCTTTTCTTCGATGATAGCCTTTCCCTGTTCGCTGAAAGACTCCTCGCAGGAGCGCTCATAGAAGTTGATCTTCACGTTGATGTGAAAATCGCGTTTGCTTTCCTCACATTTTCGTGCACCTTCCTCAATCTCCTCCCAGTAAGCCTCAGATTCATGCTTCGGAAGTAGCAAGTAGAAGGTATATGACTTGTTGTATGCCAGAGCACTGGCATACATGTTAGGCTGATAGTTCATCTCCTTGAGCGCCTGTTCCACTTTTTCGCGGGCAGGTTTGGAGACGTTAGGGCGGTCGTGAAGAACTCTATCGACAGTACCTACAGATACGCCAGCCCTTTCGGCGATATCCTTGATTCTTATTTTTTCGGCCATGTTTTAAGCGTTTGCTGGTTTTTAACCCATTTATTATTAAACTTCGTCCATGATGCACTTTCTTTCACGTGCGTACATTAATATAATATATGTCGATACGCTTGTGTACTGTGCGAAGAAGGCAATTCAGAGAACTTCCATTTTCCGTGTGTACGTCCACATATAGAATATTCGGTACAAATTTACAATAAAAAAATGAATTGTGCGAATGCACAGCAACTTTTTTGCACAAAAACTAAAAAAAAACTCGATTTTGTTTCGTTATTTGAGAAATTATGATTATTTTTGCCACGATATTCGGAACAGAATGCAAATTATTTGATACTGAATTCGAAGAACAACTATAAAGAAACAAATTAAAAAACATTTCAAGCAATGGCAAAAATTGTAACATTAGGTGAGATCATGCTTCGTTTGTCCCCAGAAGGTAATGATCGTTTTATCCAGAGTGATTCATTCCGTATCATCCCTGGTGGTGGTGAGGCTAACGTAGCAGTCAGTGTAGCTAACTATGGTCATGAGGCTTACTTCGTATCTAAGTTGCCTAAGCATGAGATTGGTCAGATTGCAGTTAACGCCCTCCGTCGTTATGGCGTGAATACCGATTTTATTGCTCGTGGTGGCGACCGTGTTGGTCTCTATTATGCAGAGACAGGTGCTTCTATGCGTCCTTCTAAGGTAATCTATGACCGTGCTCATAGTTCTATCGCTGAGGCAGATCCATCTGATTTCGATTTCGACAAGATTATGGAGGGTGCTCAGTGGTTCCACTGGAGTGGTATTACTCCTGCTATCAGCGACAAGGCTGCTGAGTTGACCAAGTTGGCTTGTGAGGCTGCTAAGCGTCACGGTGTAACAGTATCTGTTGACCTCAATTTCCGCAAGAAGCTCTGGACTTCAGAGAAGGCGATCTCTGTTATGCGTCCATTGATGCAGTACGTAGATGTATGCATTGGTAATGAGGAAGATGCTCAGCTCTGCTTGGGCTTCAAGCCAGATGCCGATGTAGAGGGTGGTAAGACTGACGCTGAGGGATACTATGGTATCTTCCAGGGTATGATGAAAGAGTTTGGCTTCAAGTATGTAGTTTCTACACTTCGTGAGTCTCTCTCTGCTACACACAATGGTTGGAAGGCTCTTATCTACAATGGTGAGGAGTTCTACCAGAGCAAGCATTATGATATCAACCCAATCATCGACCGCGTAGGTGGTGGTGACTCTTTCTCTGGCGGTTTGATCCACGGTCTCTTGACTAAGAATACTCAGGCTGAGGCTTTGGAGTTTGCAGTAGCTGCTTCTGCTTTGAAGCACACTGTCCCTGGCGACTTCAACCTGGTTTCTGTTGACGAGGTAGAGAGTCTTGCTGGTGGTAACGCTAATGGTCGCGTTCAGCGATAATTTAAGTGAAGAGTGTAGAATTCATTTGCGCTCTTCCTATTTAACATTTAACACTTAACATTTAATATTTAAATAAAAAATGGCAAAGTTTAGCAAAATGCAGGTCATGGCAGCCATGAAAGAGACTGGAATGGTTCCTGTATTTTTCAATAAGGATATTGAAATTTGCAAGAACGTCATCAAGGCTTGTTATGAGGGTGGCGTACGTGTATTCGAGTTTACTAACCGTGGTGATTTCGCTCACGAAATCTTCGGTGAGTTAGTAAAGTGGGCTGACAAGGAGTGCCCAGAGATGATCCTTGGTGCTGGTACAGTCGTTGACGCTGGTACAGCTTCTCTCTATCTCCAGTTGGGTGCCAACTTTATCGTAGGCCCTAACTTTAACCCAGAGATTGCTCCTGTATGCAACCGTCGCCTGGTTCCTTATTCTCCTGGTTGTGGTTCTGTAACTGAGATCAACAATGCTCAGGCTGCAGGTTGCGATGTAACTAAGGTATTCCCTGCAGGTAACGTAGGTGGTCCTTCATTCGTTAAGAATGTAATGGCACCTTTGCGCTGGAGCAATATCATGGTTACTGGTGCTGTAGAGCCAACTGAAGAGAACTTGACTCCTTGGATCAAGGCAGGTGTTCTCTGTGTAGGTATGGGTTCTAAGCTCTTCCCTAAGGAGACTGTAGCTGCTGGCGACTGGGCTGCAGTTACTGCTAAGTGTAAAGAGGCTCTTGGCTATATTGCCAAGGCTCGTGGTTAATTGAGAATTTAATGGCTTAATGGCCAAAATTAATATCACGCAAAAGTTCAGCGCCTTCATTGTGATGATGTTGGCGCTGTTTTTCTATTCAGCTTGTGGTCCTTCTCATAAGCAGGAGGTGGATCGGTTGAATACACTTTCATACGCCTATCACTACCGTGACCTTGATTCTACTAAGATGTTGGCACAGAGAGCTTTAGCTCTTTCTGATGACTATAGCGCCGGATATGCTGAGGCTTGTAATAACTTAGCATTCGTAGAGATGGCAAAGATGAACTACAAGGAGGCTCGCCGATGGCTCGGTCTTGTGGAAGAAAAGAGCAACAACCAACTGGAGCTTCTCATTGCTGATGTGCAGATGATGCGCATCTGTCAGCGGGAATCTCACAACAAAGATTTTTATTCCTATCGCGAGAAAGCGATGGTGCGCTTGCGCCGCTTGGGCGAGGAGGCTTCCAATCTGCCACCCCGTGAGCGGCGACGTGCCACCTATGCTCATAGCGAATTTGATATCGTTGATGCCACCTATTGTTATTATGTCGGTCTGGAAGAACCGATGCTGAAGGCTTTGAACGATATTGATGCGGATGCACTTGAAGCAGATACTGCCCAGTATCTCAACTATCTATATAATATCGGTTCGGGTGGCGCCATCACCAATGGAACGTCTGAACAGATAGCACAGACGGAATTTGACTATCTGATACAATGCTATATGTTGGCTTCAGCCGGACGAGTTGTCATGCCCGATGGTAAGATAGCCGGCGGTTATCCTTACTGGCAGGCTAATGCCCTTCAGGCTCTCAGTGAACATCTGCAGAAAGCCAAGATGCGGGATTTTCTCATCCGGAACAATTTGCCGGCTATCCAGTATCTGAATGTAGAACAGATGCCAGATACCCTCTTGGCTGGTAATTTAGCTCAGCGTGCGCTGAACCTTTTCATCTCGTATGGTGATACCTACCAGATAGCAGGTGGTTACCGTACGCTGGCTGAATGTTACTTTGCCATAGAGGATTATAATTCTGCAGGAGACTGTCTGCTTCGTGCCTTACAGGTGAGCAAGAATATCAAGGCGGCTCCCGATCTGGTGGCTTCTATCCGTGAACGACTTTGTTTGGTATATTCTGCGCTCGACAATAAACAGCAGAGTGACTACAACCGCAATATCTATCTTGACTTGCAGGAGCGAACCCGTCAGGACAAGCAGTTGGAAGCTCGCGCCACCTTGCTTGATGATAATGCTCTGCAGCTCAATCTCATGATAGCAGCGGTACTCGCCATGATATTGCTCGTGGTTATCCTCCTGTATCTCTTCGACCGTATGCGAAGAAGAAAGATACAGTCTAAACCGCTGTCTTCCCTGCTTGAACCTTTAGAGCAGTGGAAGCAGCGTAATGCACAGTATATCAATGATATAAATGAAATAACCGAAGAATTGGATGAAGAGATATCTATAGCCCGTTTGCATCTTGATGACAATAAAAAACGTAATCTGGAGCAGCGTGCCAAGGTCTCTTTAGTAAACAGTATCACGCCTTTCATCGACCGCATGATTCATGAGGTGGATAAGTTGGCAGAGGATGATGAAAGTACCCCGGATGAGGTAAAACAGGAGCGGTATGAGTATATCTCAGAACTGACGGATAAGATCAACCAGTATAACACCATCCTGACCAACTGGATTCAGATGCGACAGGGAACTTTGAATCTCCGTATCGTCTCTTTCCCTCTCCAACCGCTTTTCGATATTGTGGCAAAGGGCAAGATGAGTTTCCAGATGAAGAAGATAAAACTCGATGTGCAGCCAACTACAGCTAAGGTGAAGGCAGACCGCACCCTGACGCTCTTTATGATCAATACTATAGCCGACAATGCACGCAAGTTTACTCCTGCTGGAGGTAAGGTTACTGTTTCTGCAGAGGAACATGATAAATACGTAGAAATCGTTGTCGCTGATACTGGTAAGGGAATGGATGAGGAACAATTGGCTCATGTCTTCGACCGTACCTATACGGGCGGTCATGGATTCGGACTCCTCAACTGCAAGGGTATCATCGAGAAATATAAGAAGGTGAGCAGTATCTTCAATATTTGTCGTATTGAGGCAGAGAGCGAAGTGGGTAAGGGCAGCGTGTTCCGTTTCCGACTACCTAAGGGAATCGGACGGATGATCGTTGGTGTCATTCTTTTGTTGACATCATCCGTGTCGTCTTTTGCATCCCAGATACATCAGCATACCCTGGCTACCGGAAAGGTTTCCCGAGAACTCACTTTGGCTGATGCCTTTGCCGACAGTGCTTATTATAGCAATATCAATGGTACATACCAGCGTACCTTGGCATTTGCTGATTCTGCCATCTACTATCTCAATCAGCATTATCTGCGCCAGTATCCTCAGGGTAAAAATCTGATGGTGAGCTGTCCAAAACTCTCTCAAGCTGCCGAACTGAAATGGTTTGCTGATAGTGTGACGACCGACTACAGCATTATTCTCGACATCAGAAATGAGAGTGCGGTGGCTGCGCTTGCCTTGCATCAATGGACTTTGTATGATAGAAACAATAAGGTTTATACCAAACTCTTCCGGGAACGGAGTACTGATAATACACTGCCTGAGTATGTCCGCACGATGCAGAGTTCGGAAAACTCCAAGACGGTAGCTGTCATCCTGCTCTTTCTCCTGTTGTTGCAGTTGCCGATAGCCTACTATCTGCTCTATTATCGCCATGTAGTGACCTATCGCTTTGCGGTGGATCGCATCCGTGATATCAATCTTCTGTTGCTCAGCGACCAGTCTATACCGGAGAAGTTGAAGCGCATCAGGGAAATATGGAGTAAGAAGTCCCGGCATACCCGTGCCAATTTCCGTTTGGATGAGGTGGTGCATGAGATAGAGGAAGAACTGAAACGTGGACTGGATTTATCGAATGGCAAGGAGGCAGATAATCAACTGCTGGAAGATGAGTTGAGACGGGTGCGATTTGAGAATGATCGTTTGCACGTATCTAATTCTGTATTAGATAATTGCCTCTCTACGTTGAAGCATGAGACGATGTATTATCCGTCACGTATCCGACAGTTGATAGAGGCATCCCCCGATGATGTAGCTTCTCTGAAAGAATTGGTAGATTACTATAAATCCATCTATCTGATGCTGAGTGCGCAGGCGATGGAACAGGTGGAAACCAATCTGAAGTGTGATGCTGCGCTGAAGGATTATCTCTTCCGACTGATACAGGAAACCGTGAAGGATCTTGCCAAGGCGCATGGTATTGCCATCACGCAAGTGAAACAGGAAATCAAAACTGTGCATACGGCTTATGCCACCTGCCAGTTTGTCTTCTCAGGATTGAGATACGACGATTCCTTGCATCATCGCCTTTTCACTCCGCTGACCGTGGATATGAGATTCTTAGTTTGCCGTCAGATAGTGAGGGAGATGGGAGAAACGACCAATCTTCGTGGCTGCGGTATCCAGGCAAAGCCTTCTGATGATGGATTCCTGGTCATTGAGGTGGTGTTGCCGGGGATGTTAGTATAGAATCAAAGATAGTTAAAACATAAATTCAACATAGACTCAAATAAACGATGATGGATAATTTTAAAGTAATCATAGTAGAGGATGTACCTTTGGAACTGAAAGGTACGGAAGGAATTTTCAAAAACGATATACCTGAAGCTGAGATTATTGGAACAGCTGACAGTGAGGTGAGCTATTGGAAACTCATCAAACAGCAGTTGCCTGACCTCGTGCTTCTCGATCTTGGTTTGGGCGGTTCCACTACGGTGGGTGTAGAAATCTGCCGCTATACCAAGGAACAGTATCCTAACGTAAAGGTATTGATTTTCACGGGAGAAATCCTGAATGAGAAGCTCTGGGTGGATGTTCTTGATGCAGGTTGCGATGGTATTATCCTGAAGAGTGGGGAACTCCTGACTCGTGGCGATGTGGCTTCCTGCATGAGTGGTAAGAAGATGGTTTTCAATCAGCCGATTCTGCAGAAGATCGTAGAACGTTTCAAGAAAAGTGTCAATAGTCAGTTGATGCGCCAGGAGGCTTTGGTAAATTATGAGATTGACGAATATGACGAGCGCTTCCTTCGCCATCTTGCCCTCGGTTATACCAAGGAGCAGATTACCAATTTGCGAGGTATGCCTTTCGGTGTGAAGAGTTTGGAAAAGCGACAGAACGAACTGGTACAGAAACTCTTCCCTGATGGCAACAATGGTATGGGCATCAATGCTACCCGTCTGGTTGTAAGAGCCTGCGAACTTCGCATCTTAGATATCGACAATCTCGAAGCTGATCCAGAATAAGCTGCGGCATCAAGAAAGATATAGAATAGGATTTAATCAGGAAAAGAATAGAGAGAACGATGAAGAAAATGAAGGTGTTTTCGTATTTGGCTTTAGGTTTGGGCGTGGCTCAAATCCTGCTGATGCTGACTTCGTGGCTGTTGACGGCTGCGATGCCGGAGGACTATAACCGTTCGCTCTTAAGTTCTGAGGGCATCCGCTGGTTCTTCGGTCAGTTCCAGGATCATTTAGCTTCGCCCGTATTAGTGTGGCTGGTGTTGGGTGGTATCGCCTATGGTGCTTTCTGTAGAAGTGGTATTGTCCATTATAAGCCAGACGAGTATCGTCAGCGCTTTGCAATGGGCGTGGCAAGTTTCGAGTTGGGGGTATTTGTGATAATCATGCTGGCACTCACCCTGCTGCCTCATGCCATCCTGCTGAATGTGATGGGCGGTCTCTTTCCAAGCAGTTTTACGCAGAGCATTATACCTTATACCGCTTTTGCCGTAACCTTAGTCTGCTGCAGTTTCGGTGTTATCAGTGATAACCTGAAAGGAGTGGAGGATATTTTCCGCTGTATGTCGTATGGCATTTCTAAGGTTTCTCCTCTCATCGTGCTCTATGTATTTGCCGCCCAGTTGTTCTATTCAGTTCTGTATCTGATATAAGAACAGTTTCTTGAACGAATCATCATACGTGTTTTTATTGTCTTGAAAGAAACGTTTAATTAATATAAAAAAATGAGGCTTCCCGTATTCTCCGTTGCAGGAGAAAGGGGAAGCCTCTGTAAATAACTCTCTATTGGTCCTTTTACCTATGTTGAACCTATTGAACTTTCATCTTTTACTATACTTAATTATTCAGCATGGTAAATGTTATGCATATAAATGGTCTGTTCTTTAACTTATTATCAGCGTATTGTATAACTCTCTTTTGTTTTTACTTGATTTTTATAACTTTCTTATTTGTTTTTACTTGATTTTTATAACTCTTTTGTTTTTATATCTTATGAATTAATGTTTTCAAAATTATCTGCGTCCTCCGAAACTGCCGTGAGAACCACCACCATTACTTCTTGTAGGTCCACCTACAGAGCGGTTGCCACCACCGAAGGAGCGAGAACTGTTTCCGAAAGAAGCACCACCATTCCCTGGATTAGAGCGAGGAGTGAAACTCTTGGATGGGCTGGCAGTATTGCCACTGCCAAAGCTGCGCATCATAGAAGAACCACTACCGAAGCCTCCACGGTTGCCTCCAAAGAATCCGCCAGGTCTGCTGTTGTTTGATGGATTCTCGCGGGTAACAGTAGTACGAGTACTGCTCTGGCGATTACCAAACTGACGGTTCTGGTTGCCGAAACTGCTGCTCTGGTTGCCGAAACCACCATTATTCTGTGGTCTGTTCACGCTCTGAGGGCGATAGTCATTGTTACGGTTTATGTTACTATTGCCACGGCTCATATTTCCGAAACTCTGCCCGTTGTTGCGGTTTGAGTTTCCATTATTTCGGTTCATGTTTCCGAAACTCTGTCCACGACCGAAATCTCCTCTGTTGAATCCGTCACGCATACCCACTCTTGGATGACCGCCAGGACGTGGACCACCGAAATTACGTCCATGATACCAGCTTCTACCACCATTCATTCTCCAGCTGTGTCCTCCACAATAGGAAACGTAGAAGTGAGGGCGACCGAAGTAGAAGTAGTCGCGGTGAGGATATCTGGCATAGATGCCGAAATGCCAGTAACCAGCGTCCCAGTAGAGAGGGCGATAGAAGTATGTGGCATTGATGAATGTGCGATATTGCCAGTCCAGGAGGATATAGCTCAAGTCCATATTGCGCTGTCTCCAGTAGATTCCGTAGAGGTCATCCACTGTATTGACACTCATCAGATAATCGAGGTTGGTTTCGTAAGCAGCCTCATACTGATCGTCTGTGAGGTTCAACTCGTATGCCATTTTATCTGTCAAGAAGAGAGCTTGCTGGCGAGCCTGCTCGTAACTCATTGCAGATGCAGTAGTGAAGGTCATTGTGACCATTGCTACAAGGGCTAATATAAACTTCTTCATAATCATATCTCTTTATAAGTTTGACTTCTTGTTTTATTTCTGCTGCAAAGATACGACGAAATATCTGGCAAAGGAAAGGTTTTTCCCTAAAGAGGTGGGGGAAATTCCCTAAAGGTCATTATCTTAATGCAATAATTTGTCCCTTATATATAATAAAAGGTGAAAAATTCCGTTTTTATTAAAACTCTCGAAAGTAATTATAGATGAAATTTTATCAGACTAATAAGAAAAAAGCGTTTGTCTTTAGTGCATTTCTGCTTTTACCTCTCTCAGTTTCTGCCCAGTATCTTTGGCAGGAGGATGTAGATCCGGGTAAGTTGGATTTGGGCAAGGACATTCATTACAATGTGGAGATGCAGGGTTCTTTCTCCAAGGGTAAGACTCCGCTTTGGCTCAATGCCAATAAGCATGGACTCAGTTCGCTGGAGAAGAACAACGGTTATCTCCGTGGTAGTGTCATCCGTCCGTTGGGTACTGATTCAGCCCGTCGTTGGGGCATCGGTTATGGCTTGGATGTGGCAGCACCGATTCATTATACGAGTAATGTAGTAGTTCAGCAGGCTTTTGTGGAAGCTCGCTGGCTGCATGGTGTGCTGAGTATCGGTGCCAAGGAGTATCCGATGGAACTGAAGAATCAGACTTTAAGCAGTGGTAGCCAGACTTTTGGTATCAATGCCCGTCCGGTACCACAGGTTCGCTTGGCATTGCCGGAGTATTGGACCCTTCCTTTTGCCCATCATTGGTTAGCCATCAAGGGACATATTGCCTATGGTAAGATGACCGATGAGAACTGGCAGCACGATTTTACCCAGCGCCAGTCCAAGTATGCTGATGGTATGCTCTATCATAGCAAGGCGGGATATCTGAAGATAGGTAATGAGGGTGCTTTCTTCCCGCTGAGCGTGGAGTTGGGACTGGAAATGGCAGCTGAGTTTGGAGGAACGCCGTATAATTATTTAGATGGGGAGATGAAACCTATTCCTGCAGAAGGTGGATTCAAAGGCATGTGGCATGCTTTTATACCAGGAGGCTCCGATTCTACGGATGGTGCTTATGGTAATATAGCTGGTAATGTACTGGGAAGTTGGCTCTTCCGAATCAATTATGATGCAGATTCATGGAAACTTGGAGTTTATGGTGATCATTTCTTTGAAGATGATAGCCAGATGTTCTTTCTCGACTATGATGGTTATGGTGAAGGTGACGAATGGCTTGTGGAAAAGAAACACAAGTACTATCGTTATAAATTCAAGGATTTCATGCTTGGCGCAGAGTTAAACCTTAAGTATGGAACTTGGTTACGCAATATTGTCTTCGAGTATATTTATACCAAATATCAGAGTGGTCCGATTTATCACGACCATACCACAGAGATTTCTGACCATTTAGGAGGTATTGATGATTATTATAACCATGGTACTTATCCGGGCTGGCAACATTGGGGACAGGTGATTGGTAATCCGCTTTACCGTTCTCCTTTGTATAATGAGGATGGACAGTTATACATAGAAAATAATCGCTTTGTAGCTTATCACCTGGGTTTTGATGGTCAACCATCTGATCGTTTAGGTTATCGTGTGCTTGCTACCTACCAAAAAGGATGGGGAACGTATAATCTGCCGTTCAATAAGATGCATCATAATGTGAGTTTCTTGGTTGAGGGTGCTTATCGCTTTAACCATGATTGGAAGGTAAAAGGTGCTTATGGTATGGATTTTGGAAGCAACCAGATGTTGGGTCATAATGCAGGTTTCCAACTCACTGTCAGCAAATCTGGTATTTTCAAACTTTAATAGAATTAAATGAATATGTTTATGAAAAGATATAGAATTCTTCCTATTGCTTTTGTGACTCTCATCGGCATATTTTTGATGGTTTTCTCTTCTTGTGAAATGGAAACCAGCAAGAATGGTGATTTGGATGGTTACTGGCATTTGGAAAGCATCGATACGTTGGAGAATGGCAAGATTTGTGATTTCTCTTCTCGCAAGGTATTTTGGGGAATTGAACATAAACTGATTCTCATCAAGGATTTGGAAGTAGGTCCTTTTGATGGCTTTTATATGAGATTCAATCAGACTGGCGATAGCTTGTTGATTCCTAAGGCTTATCGCAAGAACCAAAATTATCATGAGGGTGACGACGATGCTCCTATCTCGGCTGATGATATGGAAGATTTGCGCAAATATGGTATCAACAATCTTCCTGAAGGTTTCGCTAAGGAAGCACTCAGCGGTAGCAAGATGATTCTTCGTTCGAAGACCTTGCGATTGAAATTCAAGAAGTTCTAAACGGATTCTTGTTTTGAAAATATTCAAAAGTCGGATTGATGTCAATATCAGTTCGACTTTTTTTGTTGCTTTCTGAAAGTGTTATTTGCTTTTCCATTTTTCCATTTTTTTGTTTGTTATACCAAATTCTGCCACTTCAAGTTCTGAAGGACGCTGCAAAGTTACAATTTCTCCGGCGCTTACTTATCCCTTTTGATGCTTTTCTATCCCTTTCTATCCCTTTTGATGCTTTTCTCTTTTGTATTTGTTTTCCCAAATAAGTCATTTACCATCTGTAATCAAGTCATTTACCATCTGTAATCAAGTCATTTAGCACCTGTAAACAAGTCATTTAGGACAGCGAATCAAGTCATTTAGCACTCGTAAACAAGTTATTTCCTTCCTTCAAATGGCTTGTTTCTGAAAAGCGTAAAGTTTTACAAAAAAATCTCAAGGGTGTCGGTGACACCTACTTTTCATCTTTTTTTATGCATTGGAGCCACTACCCTCCAATTTGGATGTCTCCCTCTGATTAT
>ENA-OYZQ01000002-OYZQ01000002.1-human-gut-metagenome-genome-assembly--contig:-NODE-2-length-152666-cov-25.854807_pt1 | contig 152666 bp, 101 predicted proteins | sample MGYA00244076_ERZ653476 | MGnify/ENA primary metagenome ERZ653476 (study PRJEB26926, sample SAMN06164996) | human gut metagenome | biome: ENVO:00009003; feature: ENVO:2100002; material: ENVO:00002003... | reverse complement strand
AAAATGCTTCAATAGCTCAGTTGGTTAGAGCACCTGACTGTTAATCAGGGGGTCGTTGGTTCAAGCCCATCTTGAAGCGCAAATAGAGTATCAAGCAACTCTTATACTCTTCTTCTTTCATAAGCTAAAATGCTTCAATAGCTCAGTTGGTTAGAGCACCTGACTGTTAATCAGGGGGTCGTTGGTTCAAGCCCATCTTGAAGCGCAAAAGCCTTGCAGGTTCAACACTTGCAAGGCTTTTTGTTTTTATACTTTTCTATATTGCCCAGATTTGGTTCACCTATTTGGGCACTTGTTGCCCGTCTCGTGAGCAACGGTTGCTCGTCTCATGTTCATCGGTTCCCCAACACGTGATCCCCGAGGGACCGCTTGAAGGTCATGACAGGGACTTTTTGGGGTGTATCGGATTTGACTCATGATACACCCTTCATGTAAGTTAGACTAAAAAAGGTGCATTCCGACTTTCTTCGGAACACACCTTATTATATATACTACAAAACGCTCATATTCTCAGCTTTATCGGCGAATAACCAATTTGGAGAACTTGCCGGAATTGGCCTTGATGACCAAGATGCCAGCAGGCAAGGAAGCCAAATCGAAATGCGCCTCACCACCTTGGAAGTTGGCAGAAGCAACCTTTGCACCAGAAGCAGTATAGACAGCCACAGCTGTAGCCTTGGCATCACGAACATTGACCATGCCGCCATTTACCTCTACTGAAAGATCAGCCGTTTCACCGCCAGCAACATTCTGGATACCTGTACCTGCCGATTCGTCATCACTGATAGCCATCCAGCCCACAGTCTCGCTAAGTGGCTTATTCCTACTAATCGTTTTATTTGGATCAGAAGAGTCGCCCACTACTCGAACATTTGCATAAGACTTTGTTTCATAAAGATCATCCAAACTTACCAATCGCATCAATGACAAGAGCGGACGATTGAAAGACTGATATTGGAAAATCAGTTTTGGATTATTCAATTCTTTGCCATAGTTTAACTGATAACGAGAAATAGTTGATGTAAATTCCATATCCTGGTTGCCTACAGAGATGATCTTGTCAAATGCAGTCGTACTACCCTTCTCGATGGCAAAAAAGGAAACACGTTGCTTAACGATTACCTTTCCAAATTTACTGGCTTCCACCTGGCGAGTCAGCACCACCTTAAAACCATCTTTGGTAATTTCCCAAGCACGAGCTTTCACAGGATACTTCAAGGTAGAATTCGGGGTCACGAATACCACAGGAGCCTCAGCAAATGGTTGCTTAAACTTATATTCTATCGTATCACCACCCACTTTTACTACAGTACCAGCTTCATCCGTAATGAGACCCGTCTCATAATGAAGAGAGCCCAAGGTACCATTACCAGGTTTTGCTACAATAAACGAGGCATGCTCTGTTCCACTGGAAAAATCATTAGGATCCGAGTCGAGCGCATTCCAAGGAAAGAACTTCGATGTGAAATAACTCGTAGTGATAGCATTGACAACCTCCTGAGCACGAGTCTTAAAATTTACACCGGTTGTACCTCCAAAAACCACAACTGGGTTGCTTTCAAATCCATGTTCATAAAAGCTATAGACATCCTCATCATTTGCAGCAGACATGGTTCCCCATTGGAAATCAGCAGAACCTTCTGAACCATTCACCGTATTTGCCACCTCAGAAGAAAGGCGGTCTCTTCCCAAGAAATCTATCACATGGATACGATAGAAATAATTACCAGCCTCTTCTACCTTCTCCTGATAAGAATAAGTGCGGGCAGTATCCTCTACTGCTTCAAGATGACTGACACACTCCCACTGTCCATACAATCCTTTTTTACGCTCTACCATGATATCATCTACAAACTCTCCGCTATGGTTCTTGAATGTCATGGTACAAGTCTTCGTACGTGGCACAAAAGATACGGTCAGGTCTGAAGGATCATAGGTACGAGGATTCCGAGGAACATACTCATAGTCGGAGTTGTAAGCCAACTTAGGTGCTAAGGCAGCATACTTCTCGCCTATCGGCGTCAACTTATCTCCAGCTATCGCAAAACGGCATTCCTCTACATTATTATAGAAAGCATAACGCTCTATATAAGGAGCATCATTCAGATAGTCAAGAATCGGACCCATGTGCTGCAACTCAATTGCATAATTGGCATCAGTTCCTTTGGTATCACTTCCAGGCCATCCTGTCCAGTTGGCACCATAGTTCATCTCTGTAATCCAGATAGGGCGACCGCCACATCGTTTACTGATACTTTCCAGCTGGCTCTTCCAGCCCGGCTGATCTTTATACCAATAAGCATGAACGGCAATAAAGTCACAACGCCAGCCACGAGCATCCACAGAGTCGATAAATTCATAAAGCCAATTATAATCACCAGCTACGGCAGGAGAACCCAAACGGCGACCGGTAGCCATCATCTTCGGCCAGTTGGCCAATACATTCTTGACATCAATATCCTGTTCCTTGTCATCAGCCTTATTATCCGGTTCGTTGTTACCCAAGATATTGGCACTACCCGAGTTATTACCCACATCTTCAATACCCGGCCATCCCTCATGGTGGTGCTGGGTCACATACTCACGATCTACCCAATCATCATGAATACTGGCATCCCAGTTGTAAGCCCATCCCGTTTTGAATTTCTCCTGCACATCATTGTTCCAGAATCCAGCCCATCCACGCTTGTGGACATCATTCCACTTGCTGATGCGGATGTAAGAGACTCTGCCGTTGAGCGGTTTGGAAACACTTGCCAAGTTGATTTTCTTATCCGCTTTATCGGCGATGAACACACGGCTATAGCCTGTACCATCTCCCTTGGTACCTAAACAGACCATGTATCCACGTTTCAGGATAAAACTTCTGATATGATTATTAAAAGTTTTATTACTTGATGTCAAGTTATACTTAGTATTGACAACAAAATTATTAGAAGACTCTCCACCAAAATCAGCCTCTGCAAATACAGTCAAAGGTTGATTTCCGGAATAAGGTAAAATCATAGCACCGGCATTATAGACACGCACCTGACAGTTGGAACCATTTTTTGCCGCTTCACCATTGATCTTTACATTGCTCAGGAATTTCACAGCCTTGCTTGGCAACAAATTATCAAAGATGACGGTTGCATGATCCGTATTGGTGATGTTGATACTACCGGTTGTGGCGAAAGGCGTGGTCGAAGAGATGTGATAATCCACCTCTCCGTCCAAGGTAACCGAGCCCGTCACCTCTTTCACCGTCTGGCTCGTGTTGTCGGCGAACATCGACAGGGATGCCGCCAACAAACAGGTTAAAAACAGTTTTCTTTTCTGCATGGTTTAAGTTTATGCTTATTAAAAATTAGTTATTGTTATTTTCTACTTTACTACCACCTTCTTTCCATTGATGATATAGATGCCTTGAGGTAAGTCCTGCAAATCTTCAGCCTGTTCTTTCACTTTCTGACCACCCAAGGTATAGACCCCTTGCTTAACAGCAGGATTCTCCATCTTGATCTCCTGAATACCAGAAGCCACTGGTTCTTTCTCACCATAATAGTAGAGGCGGAAATTATCAAAGATGACCCAATAATTTGACAGGACATTATCTCCCTTCAAACCAATGGTAATCGTCGATTTATACTTGGTTGTATATTTCAACGTATTCTCATAAAGCCCCTTTTCGAAATAAGCATGAGCAGACTGCATATCATCAGGCACATACTTCGTTCCCGCAGCAGCTTCTTTACCTATATTCAACTTACGGGTCTGGGCATCCGCCATGATATTACAGATGTTCTGCTTGTTTTTTTCAGTTCCCATATACATATAGGCAGCCACCTTGTCAGTTCCTGCAGCATAGTCGGTATTCACTTGGGCAGTGGTTCCCGGGCGCTGGAAAGCCTGAACCTTCATCTCATACACACCCTTAGGCATAGATTTCAATTTCTGACTGATATCCACGGACTTCTGGTAATATTCAGCACAGGAATAATTGAGGGTAGGTTCTGGAGAAACCGTCCATCCTTCAAGTGCATCCATTCCTGCATTCTGAATCAAGAAGGAAATATCAAAAGGCTTGTCAGCTTCTGTTGCCTGTACACCTCCCAAGAATGTTTTCACAGAAGTCAGAAGGTCTGTCTTTGCTTTCTCCAGTTCATCCGCCAATCCCGTTTTCAGCAGTTCTTTCATTTCTGCTAACACACCTTCGAAAGTAGCATCCGCACCTTCCACGGTTTCCTGATGAGGAACAGCCAACAAGGCTTCTACTTTCTCAATCTGGGCATTCAGTTCATCGGCAACACCATTTCTGTAATTCTGTGACAACTCCTTCGCCTCATCAGCAGTAAGAATCAACCAACGCTGGTCACCTGCCTCCTGAGAGAATTTCAAATTAGCAGAAGTTGTGGCATTCGTTTTCTGAGCAGTCAGACAATAAGCAGAATTATTCTGCACATGAGCTATCCAATAACCCGTGCGCATCTCGCCACCCACCTTTTCCACTTCTACAGAGGAAGGCAGGAAATGGAAACGTTCACGATTTGTCAGTTCTGTCACTTCCTTGGTCTTGATACCATTGGTACCGGTAGAATTGTATGAAAGATACTTGCCTGTTGCCACATTCTTCAGGGAATAGTAGCAGGTAGCCGGGTCGAAAGTAATGTTCCATGCCACACTGTCATTAGTCGTAGCATCCTCATCACTCATCGCCATCCACTGTAAGTTACCACTCTTATCAACACGCAAGAACTTCGAACCCAGACCATATCCCTCATTTTTGAGATAATACTTCTGCTGGTCGTCCTGTTCAAAGACATAGGCAGGAGTAGCAAACTGACCATTTGTTGGTGCCAGTCCATCTTCTCCCAAAGCCTCAGCCAAGAGCGAGTTTCCAACATAAAGAATCTGAGTACCATTATCCTCATGTGCTCCATTCACACCGTATGGCCACATGTGAGTACCATCGCCATTCAAGCGGACCGTCGTACTATTGTCCAAGAAGCGCAAGGCACGGGTAGCACGCACACCCAACCAATAACCTCTGGTCGTATTGGAACGGAGGAAAGAATTCTGCCAAGTTACGTGGGTTCCCACGCCGATGGCATGCAGCATCTCATGGAGCAGCGTACCCGTCTTCTGATAGGAAGCATTCGGTCCTACTCGCATCCAACCGCCATAACTACAGTCTGCAGTAGGCGTTTGAGCACCATAATTAATGGTGATATGAAGTCCATGAATACCCGTATATTCATTCCATAAATCAATAGCATCCTTGGCAGCAGACTGAACACGAGTCAGCGCATCAGAAGGGAAACCATCATTGATGTTATAAGTAACACCACCCTTCGGACGGGTAATTGCTTTCACAGGATCACCATAGACTACATCGCCATTGGTCTGCTTGACGTAGGCACGGATGTAATATACCGTAGCAGGCTCCAACTGAGAGATATTGTAGATTTCTCCCTGATTAGACAGATAGATCTTGCTTGTTCCATCCTCCACCGTTGGCATCTGATTGACAGAAGAATAGCAGAAGCCCTTTTCCTTGATGTTGCTTGATGTAATGCCACTTACGGTCATACGGCCATAAATATGAGTAGCACCGCTCAACCAGGCCTTGTTGGTCTTCACGACTGCATCTGCTGCAAAAGCAGGTGTAGCGTAGCCCATACAGGCTACGCTCAACATGATGATTGCTTTTTGATATATCTTTCTCATTTTTATTATTTAGTCGGTTTGTTAAAGATACTTTGCATATTACTTGTTCAGATGTTTCTTACCACCCTGGATATAGATACCCTGAGCGGGTTTCTTGCCAACCTTGACACCATCGAGTCTGTAGATAGGGGAAGTCTTTCCTTCCTTCTTATCACCCAGAACTCCTTGGATACCCGTCTCAGCATCCAGATAAGTCAGTTTGAAGTTGTCGAAGCAGCACCAGTCATGGCTGATCATCTGATTGCTCCTGATGCCTAATTTCAAAGTACCGTCCGTTACCACACATTCCAATGTATTATGATAGAGGTCATGGTTATTGAATGCCGCATTCGCCTCTGTCACATTGTCTGGATAGGTATAAGGAGAAACGGTATAGATATCCGCATCATAAAGAGAGCATACCGGCTTCTCCTCATTGTTGGCATAGAAAAGGGCATTGATGGTCTCAGAACCATTCTCATGAGCAGCCGAAGCATCCTCCTTACCGCCTGCACGGTAGAAACTCTGCACCTCTACACGATAACGGCCATTTGGCAGACCGGAGAGTTGCTGATAGAAATCGAATGTCTTGTAATAATGCTCAGCTACGCCCTGGGCAGCAGCCGTAAAGCCAGTTCCACTCCAGCCCTGTCCTCCATGAGAGAAATCCGGATTCTGGAGCAGGAAGGTGATGTCAGACAGTTTACCCTCTGCCGCCAACTGGCGGAGATAGTCATCATAACCCGCCAAAGCTTTCTGCAGGGCCACATAAGCCTTTTGCATCGCCTCGTATTCTTCATCAAAAGTACCCGATTCGTTCAAAGCCTGCTCTCCCAAGGAGATGGCTTCTGCCAGGATATCAATCGGACGAACTGCCTGCAACTTCTTAGCCTCATCCAGTGCATTGACCACTTTCTCCCATGTTTCGAGATGGGTATATTCCCGCTCGGTCAACTTCAGGAACGAACCATGCTGCGGATTTACACTGCCCTTGATATTGGTCATTCCGGTAGGATTCTGACAATGCTCATCCAGATCCAGCATACGATAACCACCACCACTATAGTTCATATAGGCCAACTTCCAGGTACGGCTGTTGATCGGTCTGAACAAACTTGGCGCTTCGATAGACTTATTAGCCTCATAAACATCAAAGTTTGGATCCAACTGCCACTGGCAGGTACCCGTAGTCTGGTCTGTAGGCACCAGGAATTTTGCTCTTGCCTGCTTGAGATGATGCGCCCCACTCTCCGTCTTGTAGATCATGACATATTCGCCATCCACCTTATTATATACGATATCGGCATCAATGATATCATAGCCCGGATCGAAATAAAGCTTAGGTGCTGAAATCTCTGTCAAATCCTCATTGACCAAAGAGTAATAGATACGATGACGGTCAGGGAAACCGACAGAGTAATAAACCACATACTTCCGGGTCACAGGATCATAGATTACCTGCGGTGCCCAGGCTGCAGTCATATCCTTTACATCAGTCAGACCAAGAGCCTTCATATTTTCCTCACTCTCGAGGTCGATGCTAATGCTCTTGTCCCAATGAACGAGGTCGTTGCTGAGCATCAGAACCATGATATGGTTACTGCTCCACCCCAATCTGGAAGTCATATCAGTACCAGCCAACATGTACTTGCCACTTTCCGTACGCATCACATACGCATCACGCATACCGCCCGTCTGCGTAAACTTCTTAGTATCGAAGACCTCACCACCATTGAAGAGATCCCGGTAACTGTTGCCATAGCGGCTCAGGGCAAAGCAGGTAATTTCCTGGGAATTATGCATGTGGGCATAGAGATAACCATACTTATCTGCATCCTCTGCCAAGATATCGTCCTTCACCTCATCAGCCACCTCACTCACATTCAACTTGAATACGTTGAGGGAGAAGGCTGGAATTTCCAAGGTCTTGACATCAGACAGACTGACTTCTTCTGTAGGAACCACATTGAAAGGTTCGTCCATTGTATTCTCATCTGTACCATTGGCAGAGGTCAGTCGCACCACAGTACCCCCATCAGCCTTCATATTCTTGAGATTCAGATGGAGCGTAGTTGCCGCCTGGTTAGGATTTACCACCTTCAGATAGAGGATACCATTCTCCTCATCCAACTGTGCAGACTGATAAATCTGCTGTTCAGCAGGTACTGTAAACTGATGGACAATCGTACCATCCAACTTGCAGGTAACAGCATTTCCATCCACCTCTATTTCGATATCATACCAGCGGTCGTTCTCGATATGACCGGAAGCAGTGGCAAGTGTAGATTTCGAACCATTCACACACATTTCTACTCCATGAGTCGTATTGTTCCATCCCCCGAGATTCCACCAGCAGTAGTTATTGGCATCCTGATAATTGAAAATAACGAGGAAGCCTTCCCCACCCCCGTTTTTCTTTGCACGGAGCTTGTAGGTATATTTCTGAGCAGAAATCTTTTGCGTATTAACATAAGTACAGTTGGTAGAAGAAGCGGTCTGCTTCAACTCTCCATCACGGATACTCCATGAACCGGTTCCTGCATTCCAGGTATTCTGTGAAGAAGAGAAATCATCCTTCCATATTGTACTGCCGTCATTTCCCATGACCTCCACATCATCATAAGATACCTGAGTATTCCAGGAGCCTACTCCCACCTGACAGTCTGGAACTGAAGAAGAATTACCCGTTTCAGTCCATAGCAGATTCTGCTTGCCCAAGTTGTTACCTAAAAGTTTCTGCACATAATAAGAAGGTGTACAGAAATTCTTTGCAGCATTGAAGTGGATCATATCGTATGCCCACAGCGGGTCTTCCTCGTGGGTAAAGATTGGTGCAAAGCTTGCCAACTTGCAGACATCGGAGTTTTTCTCCATACCCAACATGTAGATAGCCTCTCCCAAGGCGCTGTTCAAGTTGCCATACTTGCCATAAGAACCGGAATTGGCAGCATATTCACCATTATACACACCAATGCTACGGTTGTAACGGTCGTACTTATGATAATTGTTTCTCATCCACTGGTAGGAGCGATAGTAATGCTCATCCACGAGATCAACCGGTGAATCCAAGACCCATGCAGGATTGTCAGTACCCCATGCCTCCACATTACCGATGATAACTATCTCCGGATATTTGGCATGGATGGCTTCATAGAATTTAGCATAGCGGCGACTGTATTCCTCACGAGCCTCAGGCTGGCCATTCTCATTGCCTACCTCTATAAACTTAAGTCCGTAAGGCTTCTCATGACCATTGGCGATACGGCGACGGCCCCATTCGGTAGTCTCATCCCCATTGGCATATTCGATGGCATCCAAGGTATTCTGCACCAAGGTATCCACCTGTTCAAAAGGAACGCTAAAGCCATGTCCCAGACCTACATTGACCACAAACATGGGAGCAGCATTCAAGTCTTCACACATCTGCAGGTACTCATCATAACCCAAACCATCAGAAGAGCGGTAATGCCAGTTATGGTTCCAATGTCCCGGACGTTCCTCTATCGGACCGAGCGTACTCTTCCACTGGAAGGAATTTTCCAGTGCACCCTGTCCTTCCACGTAACATCCGCCAGGGAAACGGAGGAAGGTAGGCTTGGTATCATCAAGAAGTTGGGCAAGGTCAGGGCGCAAACCATTCTTGCGACCTTTCCAGGTATAAGGCATGAGTGAGACTACATCGACCAGCATGCTGCCATTATTAGAGGTAAGCAATGCGAAACGACCTTTCTCACAAGAAGCATTTGCCTTGATTCGGGCAGTCAACAGAGTCCAGGAATTAGACTTCAAAGAGCCTTCCAACTGCACTTCCTCTGAAACTGCAGTTCCATCATTCTGCTGGAGTTGTCCGTATATTTTTCCATTAAAATCAGTTGAAGCTTTTACCCATACACGGAGCGTATAGGTAGAATCTGTCTCAAAGTGCATTCCCCAGAAGCCCGTATTACAGACTCCAGCTTTTCGGGTTGCACTTGCGCCGGAAACCGTCAGCTGCAGACAGGTTTGCTGTGCCTTGTTCATCACCTGCTTAGTATTCAGAGTGAGTTTCACATTCTGTCCGTTTTGCTGGATAGCCGACCAGCATTCAGGGGTTGTATTATGATCCTCGAAAGAGCGGTTTCTGATAAGTTCGGCATATAAGCCACCGTCCCCCGCATGATTGATTTCCTCGAAGAACAGTCCGTATTGATGTTCGCTGATAGCCGCCGAACGTTTCTGGGCGTCGATGGTCATCGATACCTGTGCAGTAGCTGTCAGTGACATGCAAAGAGAAGTACAGAAGAGTATAGGTTTACTTAAGTTCATGAATGATACAGAGATAGAGTTGACATAAAAGATAAGTTGAATAAAGAAAAGGAAAAAGGCAGACAGAAAACAGAAGGTTTTCACTCTCTGCGTTCCGTCTGCCTTGAAAGTTATGTTAGTTCAAAAACCAGTCGCTATTACTTCACGACTACCTTCTTCACCTTCTTAGAACCATCCTTCATCACGGTTTCAATGATATTGATACCCTTCTGAAGCTTGCTGATCTGCATACCGCTTGCATTGTAGATCTTAGTTGCCACAGCATTTGCATCTGTAACGATCTCGCTGATACCTGTAGGATCAACGCCCAGATAATACAACTTGAAGTTCTTGACGATTGTCCAGTCTGCGCCTTCCGTTACATTCTTGATCAAACCGATACGGAAATCGCTCTGGCCATCATAAGTGAAATTCAATGGATCAGAATCGTATGCACTGCCAAGGTCAGATTTGAAGTATGCCTGAGCTGTAATCATGTTGTTAGGAATGTACATACCATCATCCATCTTTTTCAGACCTCCATTATCACTCAAACCTACGTCATTCCATTTGTCTTCAGCAATCTTAAGTGCAGTAATGGTCTTGATAGCCTGCTTGTTCTCTGGGAGTTCAGTAGCAACCTTCTTACCCTCTTCTGTTGGAATTTCCTTATCAGAGAAGTAGAGGTATGCATTCTCGTTGACATCATACTTCAACTGATCATCACTACCGTCAACCTTAGCTGAAGCGTCATTACCATTACGATAGAAAGCCTGAGTTGTCAAGCGATACATACCAGCAGGAAGACCTACCAATGTCTGCTGCAAGTTGAATGTACAGTTGTAGAACTCACCAGCCTCAACACTATTATTAGCCTGGAATCCCATTGTTCCATCTTTCACATCCCAACCAGTACTACTCATGGTTGCGAAATCACTATTGGCGATAACCTTGGTGATATCTGCAGGTTTTGCTTCTGAAGCATCAGCAATGATATCATTGATGACGTACTTAGTTACACCTTCATTCAAAGCCTTGATAGCAGCAGGTATCTCAGCATCAGCAACTGTACCATTGTCATAAATACCCTGAGCAGTATTCACGGCTGCAGTGTACAAGCCCTTCGCAGTCTCAGAGGTTGTTGAAGTAGCTTCATTTTCCTCATAACGAGTCTGAGCGTTATCAATAGCTTCCTTCAGAGGCTTATAAGCCTCAATAGAGGTATTAGCAGCCTCAATGGCAGCACTCAATGTATGAATACCAGGAACTGTTGCTTCTGTTTCAAGAGCAGTCTTAGCAGCCTCCAACTGAGTGCGTACGTCAGCATTCATCTTAGAATCCAACAAGCCAGCAGCCTTAGCAATCAATGGTGTTGTTACCGCATTCAGAGCCTCACCCTTGCTACCAACATACTTCAATCTGAAGTTATCCCAGATAGCCCAGTCACCCCAAGAATTATTAATATTAGAAGGACGTCTCTTCTCACGTACACCGATACGAAGCGTACCACCCTCTACTAACATTGGAACGGTTACGGTATAAGCATTCGGATTCTCCGTAGTGGCAGCAGCCATACCCTTCATAGAGTTAGGGATATAAACGTCTTCTCCATTCAAGCTATATTTATAGTCTTCAGGGTCACCACCAGAAGGTGCCGCCATACCATATGTATAAGGAGAGGTAAATGGAGTTTCCAAGTCATTTGCATAGATAAATGCAGTGATATCCTCTATACCAGCGTCATGAGCTTTAGAAGCTACACCATTTTCAGCTACACGCTGGAATGCAAGTACTGAGAGTTCATAAACACCATCAGGAATATTTGTAATATCCTGATAGATATCAAATGTACCTTGATATACCTCGCAGTTTTTGTAAGTTTCATTAAATGTAGGGTTTCCTTCCTTGACAGTCCAGCCTTCCTTACCATTATCGAATGATGGGTTCACAATCTTTCTTGTGATATCATCACCTGGCTTGATACTTGCATTCTGAGCAGCCTCTAACTTGACCTTCAAGTCTGCCATATACTGTGTCAACTGCTCATTATTAAGAGAGAAAGAGGACAGCAAGTCTGATACACTCTCATTAACTTCATATCCACAATCATTATATAAATCCTCTAATTCATCAACTTCAGTTCCTGCAGGTCCTTCTGATAAGAAATCTCCAATAGTTGCATCCAACTCCGTCAATTCTGCATACAATGCAGAACTCTTGTCAATCTTTGCAGCGATATCAGCAAGTTGCTGCTTCATTGCATTGATTTCAGCTTCATCAGTATCTGTTGTCATCTCACCTACAGCAGCAATAAGTTCGCTTGCCTTATCGGTATAAGTAGGGCATACCTCCATACCACCCATCTGAGCTTCGAGTTCTGCAGCAGCTTTCTGCACATCTGCCAAGTTCATTGCCTTGAAGCTTGGACCACAATACTCAATCTGGAAATTATCTACGAATACCCAGTTAGCAGTACACTGATCGAGCTTGAAACCGATAGTCAAATCTTCACCTTCCTTGATATCCAGGAGGAACTCATACTTCTGAGGAACACCAGCCTTGGTAGCTACAGCCTGAGAGTTTTTAGTAGCCTTGGTATCTGCGAATACAGAAACGCCCTCTACCTTAAAGTCATCACCCTTAGCCTGCTGGGTTGCCATCGCATAGCATGTCACCTTGTACCCACCCGCAGGCAGTTTGTGCAAAGTCTGAGAAAGAACACCATCACTGAGGCGGCCAGCACCAGCAACTTCGGTATTTGTTACAGGGTCAGAATTTCCATTCACCCAGCGCTCAATAAATTTCTCTGTCTGGTAGCCATCAGGTGCAGTATATGCATGAGAATTTGTCTGCCAATTGGTACCATGACCGCCATGACCAACATCACCCTTATCATCATATATACAATCATGAGTCCAACCAGTCAAAGCATCGCAATTGGCATCTGGAGCATATTCTGTAATATTTACAGGAGATTCTGCCGTAGCTTCAGCCATTGCCTTATTTCTTCTTGCATCAGTAATCATGCGAGAAGCTTCCTTCAGCTGCCAATATTCTGCATTAGGATTATTGTAAATAGCTTCTACTGCAGTCACATCTAATCCTTCATCATGAGCAGAATTAATCTGATCCTTCAACTTCTCTAAGCGATAGAAATAAGTATAAGGATAAGCAGCCCAATCAAGACCATAATCACTGCTTTCTGCCAATGCTGGGCGGAACAGACCATCTACAGCAGTCTCACCTTTACCATCTAATCCAGTATCATTAGGATTATATCCGGCATAAGTATCAGGCTGCTCGTTAGTCTGGAATTTGAATGTCGTACCATTAGGTGTAACTTTCCAATAGGTTTTCTCTATACCTTGATTATTGTAATCAACATAAGAGTTACCACCATTTTCATCAACAGAGTTAAGGAATATCTTGCTGGAAAAAGCACCAAATTTACCAGATCTATCATTACAGAAAGAATAGGTACCATTTGGCTGACCGTCATCACCCTTATTAGGTACGATAACAAATCCAAGACCAGAATCTCCCAAACTTGTCTGGGTGCCATAAGCATTACCCTTGGTAAGCCACTTGTCTGCCAAGATATTCTTGATAGCTACAGTATCAGTACCATCCAGTTTCAACTGAACTGGATTTGGAAGAACAGGATCATTCACCTGAGCTTGTGCATAATTGGTGCTTAATGAAGCAACCAAAACTGCTGAATAAAGTAAACGTTTGTCCATGCGTTATTTTTTGGTTTAATAGGTTGATGAAGTTATTAGCTTCATTTAATTAAAGTTTTATCTGGTTGCAAAATTAGTAATTTAACCGTAACATACAAGTTTTTAAGCAAGAAAAGTTCTTGTTTTTTAGATTATTTAACCAAAATAGGTGTGTAAAATACAAAAAAACAATAGCACACATTATATAATAGCGTAAATTCAACACTTATCGCTCCATAAGTTTAGCAAAAAAAATCCGATAGGCGCACAAGCACTTAGTTAATCTTAGTTAACGCAGAGATATTTTTCAACAAAAATAGCATTATTTATTTAAAGTATTGTTATCTTTGCACCCAAAATAACTAACGAAAGTATCCTAACAACAAAATTTGATTCAATCAAAATGAAACTGAGCCTATACCCAAATCCGGTAAAGAGTGGTATTTTCTGCCTACATAAGCACGATTTACGGGCTTTATTTGTAGGTCAAAATTCGTTTAAGATGACAAATAACTGTTAAAAGGAGAAATCTACACATCAGATACATCGAAACTTCTAAACAACAAAATAACAAAAATATGAGCAATCGCTTTATCAATCAATCGCGTCATGCGATGCTCGGTATATGCGCTACATTAGCCATCTCAGGCTTCTATGCATGTACTGACTCTTACGACCTCGACGACAAGGGCAACATCCCGACGAATTTGGGTAAGAGTATCTATGAAGAGCTGGAAAATCCAAGTGAAGCCAGTAGTCTTCATGGTACATTCAAAACCTATCTTCGCCTGATTGATGACCTTGGATACAAGGAGGTCATGTCAAAAACAGGTTCAAAGACTGTGTTTGCAGCTAACGACTCTGCATTCAACGAGTTCTTCAAGAACAACAAATGGAACGCCAAATCGTATGAAGACTTGACAGAGTCCATGAAGAAACAACTGTTCTACACTTCTATCCTTGACAATGCCATCCTGACGGAAATGCTTTCCAATGTGGAAAGTTCCAACAGTTCTGTTACCCGAGGCATTGCCATGAAACACCAGACCTCTGCCAACGCTACCGACACCATCCATCATGTATGGGCTTCTGAGTTGCCAGCCAACAACTCTTATTGGACTCCATATATAAAAGGTGGAATCGACGTAGTAATGGACAACACCCGTCCTATGATGGTTCACTTTACCCAGGAGCAGATGCTCAACAATGGTATCAACAGCGAAGACTTTGCTACCATCACAGGAAGACCATACGAGTCGGGCGGTACCTTTATCTTCAAGAACAAGATTGTAGCCAAGGACGTAACCTGCCAGAACGGTTATGTAAACCAGACTGACGGTGTCATCGTACCTCCGGGCAACATGGCTCAGATGATCAGAGAAGGCAAGGACACCAAGTGGTTCAGCCGCATGCTCGACCGTTTCTGTGCTCCATACTATGATGCCCAGACCACATTAAACTATAATGACAATGCCCTCCTCAATGGCAAGCCAATGATTGACTCCATTTTCCAGTGGCGCTATTTCAGCGAGCGCTCTCAGGGAGCAGTTGCTCTTCAGAGAGATCCAAAACAGGTGGCATTGGCACAGGATATGCTTCTCAACTTCGACCCGGGATGGAACCAGTATTACAGCACATACGGCACGATGCTCGCCGATATGGGTGCGATGTTCGTTCCTGACGATGCAGCAGTAGAAGACTATTTCCTCAATCCATCCAATGGTGGTTACAACATTCTTGGACTTTATGCCAAGAAGCCTCTCACCAAGGAGAATTTCGGCGAGAACTTAGACAGTATTCCTGCCAACATCATCCGCTCATTCGTCAATAATATGATGAATGCATCCTTCGTACAGTCAGTACCAAGCAAGTTCGGTACTATCATGGACGAGGCGAGTGACCCAATCGGACTCACATTGAAAGATGTCATCAAGAAAGAGAATGCCTACGATGTACGTATCGCCAACAATGGTGCCATCTACATGCTCAACCGAGTGATTCCACCTATTTCATATAATATCGTATCTACACCTGCATTGCTCCGCAAGGCAAGAGACTTAGGTGTGATCAACTGGGCTATCCAGGACAAGGACATGCTGAATGTAAACTACTATGCCTACCTGCGTGCCAGCTCAGCCAACTATGCGATGTTCCTGCCAAACAATACTGCTTTCGACATGTATTATGTAGATCCAGTATCATTAGGTAAGAACTACAAGGATGGTCCTCGCGTACTCCACTTCTATTATAAAGATGTGCATAAGGACAAGAATATCTCCGTATCTGCGTTCAAATACAACCCAGCTACAGGTTCTATCAGTTCTGACTCTACAATCGTTCAGTTGGGCGCTGTTACCGACCGCCTGATTGACATTCTGAACTATCATACCGTATCACTTTCACAGTCCGTTTCCAAGGACAACATAGGTGTAACCAATAAATACTACAAGACCAAGCATGGCGGTGAGATTGCCATCAACGGAGGTCACATCGGCGGAAACGTAGTAAGCGGTGGACAGATCAATGGTATTGCAGGCAGCAACTACAGCTATCCAGTTTCAGAAATCAAGGAAGCTACCAGCTACAGCAATGGTAAGGCATTTGTCATCGACCACCTCATCCAGGCGCCACAGACCAGTGTATATGGCTGTCTCAACGACAACAGCCAGTTCTCTAAATTCCTGGATTTGTGTACACCTGCCAATCTGAGCAATCTGCTGACCAGCATCGGTATGGATAAAGACGAACAGAAGCAGTTTACCGTATTCAGCGATGTCTTTGCCAGCAATACAACAGAAAACAAGAAGTACGACTGTCTCGACCAGAACGTCAACTTCTACAACACATACAACTACACGCTGTATGCACCAGACAACAAAGCCATGGACTTGGCATTCCATAACGGTCTCCCAACCTGGGAGCAGGTACAGGAAGTGATGGACAATGCTTCAGCAAATGACGAGAATGCCAAGGCAAAGGCACTGAAGATGGCTGAAGCTATCCGAAACTTCATCCGCTATCACTTCCAGGACTTCGCACTCTATGCCGACAACACCATCGACTACGGAGATGCACAGGAAGTAGAAAACGGCAACAGATCATACATGACCTCCTGCACCATCGGTTCTGCCTACAAACGACTCAAAGTCAAAGGTGGCAGCGGCAAGTTGTATGTAACTGACGAAGGCGGTGACGACGACGACCCAGTCATCATCAATGCAAATGGCGACAAGTTGGTCAACTTCATGGCTCGTGACTACATCTTCAAGAGTGGTGCTATAGAAACATCCTCATTCACAGCCATCCATGAGATTTCAAAGCCTCTCTACTTCAGCAGGAGCAAACGTTACGACGACGGTTTCGCCAGCAATACCCCTGAAGCCAACCAGGCACGTCTGAAGAATCTCAAGAACCTATACTATGCACAGAAGCATGGAATCAAGTTCTACAAATAATTTCACAACCAAGCTTATAACACAATGAACAATATAAGAACATACATAACCGTAGGTGCCTTATGCAGCGCTATGACAATCTCTGCTCAAGACCACCGTATCTCAGGTACCGTATCTGATGAGTTCGGTCCTGTCATCGGCTGTAATGTGATAGAGAAAGATGCCAACAACCGTAACGTGAACGCTACGATTACCGATGTGAATGGTAACTTCCAGTTAGCTATCAAGAACCCGAAGAACAAGTTAGTTGTCAGCTACGTAGGATACAAGACCTTTTCACAGGTCATCGGTTCGCAGACCAATTTCCAGGTACAGCTCAAGGACGCCAACGAGTTGGGAACAGTCACCGTAACTGCCAAGCAGCGTTTCCGCGGTGATGGTTTGAGCATCCCAAAGGACGAGGTATCTGTTGCTACCCAGACCATGAACATGGAAATCGTGGATGGTCTTGCCTTCACCAGTGCCGATGAGGCATTGCAGGGACAGATTGCCGGTCTCGACATCGTAGCCAACTCCGGTAACCTCGGTGCCGGTACTACCATGCGTATGCGTGGTGTAACCACCATCAACGGTTCTTCAGAACCTCTGATCGTTGTCAACGGCAACATCATGGACGTGCCAGATGCCAAGGATACAGACTGGTCAACCGCAACAGAGGAGACCTACAGCTCTTTGCTTTCCATCAACGTGAACGATATCGAGAGCATCGACATCATGAAGGATGCCGCTGCTACCGCTATCTGGGGTGCCCGTGGTGCCAATGGTGTCATCAGTATCAAGACCAAGCGCGGTAAACGCGGTAAGATCCGTATCGACTACAACTTCTCACTCCAGGGCAACTGGCAGCCTAAGGGTTACAACCTCCTCTCGGGTGACGAATATACCATGTTGATGAAGGAGGAACTCTACAACCCTACACAGAATCCTTCTGCTACCACCAACATCAATGAGTTGAACTACAACAAGAGTTGGGCTGAGTACAACAACTGGAACGACAATACAGACTGGGTGAAGGCAGTAACCCAGACCGGCTGGAACCAGAGCCACGGTCTTACCATCTCGGGTGGTGGTGAAAAGGCTGTATTCCGTATCTCTGCCAACTATGACCACCAGACCGGTACCATCATCAAGCAGGTATTGAACCGTTTCTCTACCCGTTTGAACCTGGAATACTACGTGAGTGACAAACTGAAGTTCACCACCGAGTTCCCATTGACATATACCAAGAACCAGAAGAGCTATGCCAACATTTTGGGTAAGGCGCTCTCTATGGCTCCTAACATGAGTATCTACCGTGAGGATGGTAACGGCTTCGATACCAACGAGTACTACATCATGCTGCCTTCAGCAGAAAAGGACGAATATGGTTCATCCATCAGCGGAACCTCTTCTCTCCAGTTGAAGTCGGTACGCGATATCGGTAACCCTGTGGCTATCGCCAACTTGGCATGGAACAACGAGAGTACCTACCGTATCACTCCAGACTTCCGTATCAACTACTATTTCTTAGGCAATGACGACCATAAGACTCGTCTCGACTACGAGGGTCAGGTTTATCTGGATATCTTCTCCAAGAGCAACCCTACCTATTGCCCAGGTTCGTTGAGCACAAACGGCTGGAAAGACAATAGCTACAACCTCTATACAATGGATGACTACAACTCATTCCAGTTCCAGACCCGCCACCAGCTGATCTTCACTCCTAAGTTCAAGAATGAAGATATTGCCTGGATGATGTTGGGTCGTTGGGAGTTGACTTCTGGTACCAGCTATGGTCAGAACGTAAGTGAGCGCAAATTGCCATTGGGAGCGCAGTCTCCTACCCTTCCTGCCGAAATCTCCAACATGTCCACCAGCAATGGTGAGTGGCGCAGCATGGCAGGCGTATTCTCTACACACTTGTCTTACAAGGGTCGTTACAATGCCGACTTTACAGTACGTGCCGACGGTACTACCCGTTTCGGCGACAATAATAAGTGGGGTTACTTCCCAGGTATGTCAGTCCGCTGGAACATCAGCGACGAGCCTTGGATGAAATGGTCTCGCAAGGTGCTCTCCATGTTGGCATTCCGCCCATCATGGGGTGTGAACGGTAGAACTCCAAGCAGCGAGTATCTGCAGTATGCGAAATATGCAGCCGGTAGCCAGTATGGTAACGGCAATACCCTGCTTCCTTCTACCCGTGTAGATGGACTGCAGCTCAGCGACCTGAAATGGGAGAAGACCACCTCATGGAACATGGGTGCCAACTTAGGACTCTTCGACGACATGATTGAGGCTGACTTCAACTACTATTATAAGAAGACGAAAGACTTGCTGAACCCAGGTGTTGCCATTTCTTCACAGACCGGTTATACCACTTTGGCATGGAAGAACATCGGTTCTATGGAGAACAAGGGTTGGGAATTCAACATTACTGCCAAGAAGTTCATCAAGGCAGGTAAGTTCTCTATGGATGCCAGCTTCAACATAGCCCAGAACTTCAACAAGATCACAGAGATGGACCAGACCGTGCTCGATGGTATCAACGAGGACTGGTCTGCAGATAGCCGCGGTAAGTACTTCAAGCGCATCCAGGTGGGTAATGCCTTAGGTTCTATCTTCGGTTTGCGCCACAAGGGCGTATATCAGTACTCCTATGACTATCTGGAGAACTTACGTCGCCAGGGCTATGTCATGGAGGGTAACGAGAAGATCATGATCAGAGACAACAACGACCTCGTGGATTACCTCAACAACCGCTTCCTGCCAGCTGGCAAGACAGCTCCTATCGCCCTGAACAGAGATGGCAAGGTGATTACAGGTGCCGACGGCAAGCCTTTGCGCATGACCTACAACTCCAAGGATGGCGGTGAGACCTACAAGTTTGACGGTGGTGATGTGATTTACGAAGATGTCAACCACGACGGTACCATCAATTCATTGGATATGGTTTATTTAGGCAACTCAAATCCTAAGTTCTCAGGCGGTTTCGGTTTCACCTTCCGTTACGGCAACTGGTCATTGCGTACCAACTTCGTTTACCGTACCGGTTTCAAGGTAGTAAACTTTGCACGAATGGGAGTAGAAAAGATGTATGACACCACCAACCAGAGTACAGCCGTAAACTGGCGCTGGCGCAAGAACGGTGACGTAACAGAAATTCCACGCGCACTCTACAACTACGGTTACAACTGGCTCGGTAGCGACCGCTACGTGGAGGATGCCTCATTCTTGCGTTTCAGCTACGTCAGTCTGAGCTATGATGTTCCAAAGAAGTTCCTCAAGTCCATAGGTCTGAATACCTTGCGATTCGACCTGAGCGGTCAGAACATCTTCGTTTGGAGCAAATATAGCGGTACAGACCCAGAGCATGCAAACAACGGTTGGAACTTTGCTTCAGACAGTTCACAGACACCACGAAGCAAATCGTTCACCCTTCGCATGAGAATCGGAATTTAATCCAACACAAAAACAGAGACTAACAATGAAAAATAAAATAAACAATATCGTCAAGAGTTTAGCCGTAGCAGCCTTAGGTATGCTGTCGCTTAGCTCATGCAATGACTTCCTGACCATCTATCCTACCGATAAGACCATCGGCGAGAACTTCTGGCAGAACAAAGAAGATGTCACACAGGTGGTAACTGGCGCTTACACCGCCATGATTAATGGAGGAATCATAGAAAGAATGATTATGTGGGGTGACTACCGCTCAGACGAGTTGAAGAAACATCCTTCACTGAAAAACACTACATTGGATGATATTTCCAAAGGAGATTTATACCCAAGTAGCGGTTACAACTCATGGGCATGCTTCTATAATGTCATCAATACCTGTAACATCGTATTGGCTCATGCCCCAGAGGTGATGGAGAAAGACCCTGAGTTCACCGAGGGTGACTACCAGACAGCCCGTGCCCAGATGTTAGGTTTGCGTGCCCTCTGCCACTTCTATCTGGTTCGTGCTTTCCGTGATGTTCCTTACGTGACAAAGGCATACGAAAATACAGACGACATGAAGTTGGACGGCCAGTTGGCACCAGATTCTACCCTCCAGCTCTGTATCGAAGACCTGAAAGAAGCAGAGAAGGGCTGCTACAATTACGGTATCTTCGGAGAGGACGACTGGCGAACAACCGGTTTCCTCAGCAAGGATGCCATCAATGCCATTCTCGCTGACGTATATCTCTGGAGAGCTTCTCTCTGGAGCGGTACAGATGCTGCCAAGAGCCAGGAGTATTACCAGGCATGTATTGACCATGCTGACAAGGTAATCACCTCCCACTTAAACTATTTCGAGGCTAACATCAAGGGTACCAGCCAGGAGTCAGTTTACCGCAACAGCAGACAGCAGTACTACTTATATAAAGGTCTGTGGGCTGACTACTATAACTTCGTAAGAGGTAACTCCTCTGAAAGCGTCCTCGAACTTCAGTTTGACGGAGAGAAGAACTCAAACACCCTACTGTGCAAGAGTTACTTCAAGTGGGAGAAGCAGGAGTCTGGCTACGGTATGATGGTAGGTACATCTACAGTAGGTGGTGCCATCGGCGACAATCCATCTCCAGCAACCAAGAGTGCTTCTACCGCAAATTACTTCCAGTCTGAAAACGACTACCGCTTCTACAACAGCAGCTATGGTGTGAATGATGACAACTACTCTTCTTATGAGGTGAAGAAGATGGTGAACAAAGAAAATGCCATTTACGACATTCCAACCCAAAAGAAAGGTAGTATCTATATCCAACCGCTCCGTGACTTTGAAAAGTTCGACCAGAACTGGATCATCTACCGCATCACAGACGTCATGCTGATGAAGGCAGAGGCTCAGATTCAGCTGGCAGGTACAGCAACCAACAAACTGAAAAATCCATTTGCCCTGATCCAGGCTGTGAACCAGCGTTCTATCAGTACGACGGCACTCAAGGACACCTTGGTTTATCAAGACAACTACAACAAGGCAGACAAGATGGAATTGCTTTGCCTCCAGGAAAGAGGACGCGAGCTCTGCTATGAAGGTAAGCGCTGGTTTGACCTGGTACGCTACTGTTACCGCCACATGACAGGTGTAGATCCTACCAAGACACTCTACGAGATAGACCCTAACGGCAGTAATCTGCCAAGTATTGCCAACAAGAGCAACACTTTCAAGGACATCCTCGCTACCAAGTATAGCACAAACCTATACAAGTTTAAAAACGAGGGACATCTCTACTGGCCAATCCTGAACAGCGAGACCAAGACCAACAAGCTGATTCACCAGAATCCGGTTTGGGTAGAGACACAAAGTTCTGAGAGAACAGAAGAATAACATTCAAGAAATTCATAATTAAGTATAGCTTTATGACAAAGTTCATTCATAAGATAGGTGGCATGGTAGCAGGTGTAGCATTCGGTGCACTCGCCTTCACTTCATGCTCCGAGCAAATAGATGAAAGCAACCTCTATACTTTCACCGGTGAAACCATCACCGACTACTTGCGAAGCGATTCCACTCTGGCGGATTTCGCAAAGATTACAGAGTATGCTGGTTTGTCAGACCGCTTGTCTGCATACGGAACCTATACCTGCTTCGCTCCAACCAACGAGGCGGTAAAAGAATATATCCAAGAATTGTGGGAAGATAAAAAGTCTGCAAATCACAATGGACTCTATACAGGTGATGTAAGTGATGAAAACACGTTGGATCGCCTTTGGAAGTCCGAGAAACGTGACTCACTCTGCAAAGATATCGTAGAGGCACACCTTACGGGTCTGAAGAAGACAAGCAATGACCTGCTGGCAGGTTCGGACATCACCATGATGGGCGGTAACACTCACTCACCAAAGCGTGTGGGTGACGACATCACCATCGATGGAACCACCAAGATCATCAACAAAGACCACGAGGTGGAAAACGGTGTAGTTCATACCATCGACAAACTCTTCTACCGCTCTACCAATTATATTATAGACGAAATGGAGAACATGGGTATCTATAGTATCTGGTGCGATGCCTTGAAGCAGACGGGTCTGGATGAAGTGATGAAGGAGCATATCCGTACCAACGGCATCAACTGGTTTACCATCGATCCAGAAACCAAATATCCATTTGCTGAGTATCCTACAAGCTGCAAGGTGGGATTCACCGTTTTTGCAGAGACCGACAAGGTACTCCAGAATAAAGGTATTACCAACTGGAAAGAGTTAGCAGCCAAGGCTAACGAGTGGTACAAGGATTGCGCTTCCTGGTACAGCTACTTGGAAGATCATCCGGAAATCAAGATCAGCACAGGTACCGACTATACCAATCAGTGGAATACTTTGAACATGTTCCTCCGCTATCATATCCTGAAATATTCACTTTCTATGGATAAGTTGGTTTACTCATACAACGAGTTGGAATATGCAGATGTATATGAATATGTACGTACCTTATTGCCATACACCATGTTCAAGCTGACAGGTGTAAAGGAAAACGGTGCCGTCAGTTCAATCTGGATCAACCGTGTATTGAACAATCCTACATTGACCAGCACACCGGGTGCCAACTCCAAGGATGCATATCGAGCAGCAAATACGGCTAAAGAAGATGGTATCCGAGTAGCTGGCGGTTCAGCACTCTCCCGCCAGGCTTCCAATGGTTGGATTCATCCTATCGATGACATTCTCTGCTACGAGAAAAAAGTACCAAACGAGGTACTCAACGAGCGTATGCGCTTCGAGTTCATGTCATTGTTTGATGAAAGTATGACCAATCAGATCAGAGGTTATTCATATCAGGAGCTTTCATCAAGATACGGTCGCAACGACCGCAAGATTGGTGCCATCCGCATCCCTGAGGGATTCTTTGAGAACATGGTCATCTACAACGGTGAGTCATCCCGTGTATATTATCTGACCAAGGACGAAGCAAAGACCGGTAACAACGGTTTTATCAAAGACTGGGATTGCTGGTTGGACTATCAGGGCGACGAGTTGTTCGTAAGAGGAGCCTACGACTTTGCCATCAAGTTGCCACCAGTTCCAAAAGATGGTACCTACGAATTGCGCTTCGGCTATGTAATCACCGGACACCGTACTATGGTACAGTTCTCTTTGGGCCATTCTTCAGACCGTTCCAAGATGACGACCTGCGATATTCCACTCGACCAGCGAGAGGGCATCACGTCAACCACCATCGGCTGGACAGACCCAGACAAGGATGGCGACTTAGGTGCAGCGACCGACAAGTCAATGCATAACCGTGGATGGATGAGAGGCCCTAACTACTTCAGTAATTACAAGAAGGGAGCTGAGGGTACAGCCCGTACAAACATCAGCCGTCAGCCACATATTCGCCGTGTCGTAACCAAGCAGTTCTTCAAACAAGGTGAGGACAACTGGTTCCGCTGCAAGACAGCCATGCCAGAGAATACAGAAGCTGAGTTTGAGCTTGACTACATCGAGATTGTTCCTGCAAGCGTGTATAACCACCCTACTCTGACAGAGGATGTATTCTAATCAGGTGAATGTATTCTAACAAGAAAACAAACATAGAAATACAAAAGATATGAAAGTAAAATATATAATAATGACAGCAGTAGCAGCTTTGGGTTTCCAAAGCTGCACCGACTGGGATGACCATTATGACGTAACTACTGATGGCTCCGGCGTATCAGACCAGACTCTGTGGGAGCAGATCAGCAACAATCCGAAGCTCAGCAATTTTGCTGCACTGATGGAAAAGGTAGGTTACGACAAGGCTTTGTCCAACAACCAGAGCTACACCGTATGGGCACCAGCCAACAACGCTTTCGACTTCGAAAAATACAATGCCATGAGCGACAGCTTGCTGAAGGCAGAATTCCTCAACAACCATATCGCCCGCGGTTATCACAGAGCTACCGGTGAGATCAGTGAGCGTGTCCACCTGCTCAACAAGAAGGTGATGTCATTCCAAGGCAATGGAAGCTATACATTGGGCAATATCGCCATCGACAGTACCAACATGTTGGCCAAGAACGGTATCATGCATCTGATGAGCAGTTACATGGACTTCCGCCCAAACTTCTATGAAGAGTTCCTGCGCAATGAGAACACAACCAGTCTTGCCCAGCTCTACAAGAGTGCCATGAAGCGCGAAATCGACAAGGAGAACAGTATCGAGGGTCCTATCAAGGATGGAGCAATGACCTATCTTGATACCGTATATGTAGAGAGCAACAAGATGTTCAACTACCTGAACTCCAAACTGACCACAGAGGACAGTACCTATACCATGATTGTTCCTACAGACAAGGCATGGGCAACTGCTTATGAAAAGGTGAAGTCCTACTATAAGTATCCGAAATCCATCAAGCCTTTCACCGTAAAGAACAACGATAAGACAGGCGTATTGGAATACAATCAGGCTGGTGCCGTAACCTTGGATGCAGATAGCTTGACAGAATTATATACTACAACATCTATCCTGAGACCACTGATTTACAGTCATACCATCAATCCTGCTTTCCAGAAGGGTGATATTCCTACAGGAGCAACAGACTCTATCAAGAGTACAACAGGCGACGTGATCTGCAACACCCTGAACTACCGTAGCGAAAACAGCCGTTTGGTTTACGATGCCAAGGATCTGTTTGTGAATGCAGAGAAGAAAGTGATGAGCAACGGTAACGCATGGCTCACAGACTCGCTCCGCGTAAAACCTTGGGACAGCTGGTGCCCTATCATTCACCTGAGAGCACAGAACGGTAATTTCCAGGCAGCAGTGGATAAAGTATCCATCAACCAGAACGTAGCAGTAAGCAGCGACAACAGAAACAAGAATGTAGAAGGATCCATGCACGCCAGCCAATATTATGAGGTAACATCCAACCTGGGTGCAGTGCCAGAGGTTTACTTCTACATACCAGAAATGTGGTACACTCCATACGCCGTATATCTGACGATGGTTCCTGCCAACATCACCAATGAAGAAGCAAAGGTAACCTCACAGAAGCTCCAGGTACGTTCATTCCAGAACGATGCTGCGGGTGGAACACTGACCAGATTTTCTCCTGTACCATTGAAGAAAGACTTCAACGTTTCTTCCAACCAAGCATCAGTCGTATTCGACTATGGTACGAACGAGAAATCCAAGATTGTGAGCAAATTCATGGGTGTATTCAATCCATCATTCTGCTACCGCAACCTGAGCAACTTCACAGACCCTGTAGCATATCCAGTATTCAACATACGTAGTGGAGACCGTGCAGTCAAAAACCAGAGTGCAGTACTGCGCATCGCAGGCATCACATTAGTTCCTATGGAAGCCGTGAAGTACTATCAGGCTCAGAAAGCATTGAACGGAGAAAGTGGTGAAGAATATAAAGATGAAATGCCGGAAATCTTCTGGGATCTCAATTCATACACCTATTAATAACACGAACTCAACAATTGAAGACAATGATAAATTTCAGAATATTGGCTATAATGGGCTTGATGGCAGTAGCTGCTGAAATCAATGCCCAAGAGACAACCGACAACGCCGAAAAGAGAGCGAAGGAAACGGTAAACAAAAAGCAGCCAAACTATCCGATGAAAGAGGTATCCGGTACCATCTACGATGCTGCCACCGGCAAGCCTCTTAGCGGTGTGCAGATCCAGGCACTTGGAAATGCTCGCTATGCTGCCATGACCAACGAGGACGGTACCTTCACGATCAAGGTGCCTACCTTCACCACCTCGCTCTATCTGTTTACCTCACAATATGCAAGCCAGCAGGTATCTATCGCAGGTGTCAACAACATTCAGGCAAAGATGCTCAGCGACAAGTTCAACGAGATGTACACCAACGGTACAAAGTTGGGCAACGAGGCAAGCATGAAAGCACAGGTAAGTACACAGACTTCCATAGAAGACCTCATCGGCGAGAAATTGGGTGCCGATGTACGAACCATCAAGCGCTCTGGTGCGCCAGGCATCGGTTCTGCCATGTTTATCCGTGGTCTGAACTCCCTGAATGCCAACGCCCAGCCTCTCATTGTAGTGGATGGTGTTCCGATGGACATGCAATACGACGGCACTTCTCTTCAGACAGGTATGTTCAACAACCAGTTGCTGAACATCAATCCTGCCGACATCGAGAAGGTTACCGTACTGAAGAATGGTACTGCCATCTATGGTGCCAAGGGCGCCAATGGTGTCATCGTACTGGAGACCCGCCGCGGCAGAACCATCGCTACACGTATCGATGCCAACATCGGTATGGGTGTCAATCTGGTGCCACGCCTGCCAAAGATGATGGATGCAGACCAGTATATGAGCTACGCTACCGAAATGCTCAGTACCTATCCTAAGATTGACAAGTTCTTGGAAAAGGGTTCTCTCAACTTCCTGACCACAGATCCAAACAACTATTATTACAAGACATACCATAATAATACAGACTGGAGCAAGGAAGTATATGAGACTGCATTGAGCCAGAACTACAGCATCAACGTGATGGGTGGTGACGAGGTAGGTATGTACAACCTCTCACTCGGCTATACAGACGGACAGAGCACCGTGAAGAAGAATGGTTTCAACCGTGTAAACATCCGCTTCAACAGTGACCTGAGCATCATCAAGAATTTCTTCTCAACCCAGTTTGACATCGACTATGTCAAGTTGAGCCGTGATGTATTCGACGATGGAGCACCAAGCGATTTCAGCAAGGGTACCGTAACATCTCCTACCCTCCTCGCGCTGATCAAGGCTCCTATCCTGAATCCATACCTCTACAACAATACAACCCGCGAGTTGACCTCTACATTGGCAGATGCAGATGACTTCCTGACTCCATTGAATCAGAACCTCTCATTGGCAAACCCAACAGCCTTGTTGGAAAATGGTAGCGGCAACAACAAGAACCGTATGGAAAACTCTATGTTCCATATCCGTCTGGCTCCTAAGTTTGAATTCAAGGGTGGATGGACATTGAGAGAGAACATCAACTATACGCTGAACCGTAACTCCCAGCGTTACTATCGTCCAAAGGGCGGTGTTCCTACCTACTATGTAGAAGGTTTGGGTAGAGTTCAGACGCAGTCAGCTTCTATCTTCGCTAAGGAAGAAACCCTGATGAGTGATACCCGTCTGGACTTCACACGCCTCTTCGGTGCTCACTCACTCAAGGCAATGGGTGGTTTCAGATACCTCAGCTACAACTATGAGATGAACAACCCAACAGGTCAGTATAGTACAGCCGGTAATGACAAGTTGCCTAATGTATCCAATAACATGGACTTCAAGGATGCCACAGGTAATGACTACAAGAACACCTCACTCACCTGGTATGCTCAGGCAGATTACAACTATCGCAACCGCTACTTCCTGCAGGTAGCTGCCTCTATGGAGAGCAGCAGTACCTTCGGCGAGAAGGCTACAAGTCTGCGAATCGGTGATGTGGCATGGGGATTCTTCCCAAGCGTACAGGCTGGTTGGGTAGTAACCAATGAGAACTGGGTTCCAAAGGGAAAGAACTTCAACTACTTGCGCCTCAACGCTGGTTATGAAGTGACAGGAAATGACAACATCAACAACAAGGCTGCCCGCACATCCTTCGAAGTGTTGAAGTTCCTGCACAACAACATTCCTGCCGTACAGCTCAACAATATCGGTAATGAGAACATCACTTACGAGAAGACTCGCCGCTTCTATACAGGTTTCGAGAGCCAGTGGTTAGAGAACCGTTTAGGTTTGGACTTCACCTTCTTCTTCAACCACACCACCAACCTTCTTACATTGAAGGACTTCACCACTCCTGTGGCAGGTGTGAAGAGTTATTGGAGCAACGAGGGTAGTCTGGACAACAAGGGTGTAGAGGTACACATCAACGGCAAGCCTATCGTCAGCCGCAAGTTCACTCTGGAATTAGGAGCAAGCATCGGTCATTATCTGAACGTGATCAAGTCGCTTCCTAACAACACAACCCTTGCCTTGAATGGTCAGGAAAATGCAGCAGTAGGCTACACATCCAGCATCTACGGCAACCAGAACATCGCAACACTTGTCAATCACAGTGCAGGCGTATTCTACGGTTACAAGACAGCCGGTGTATTCTCTACCGATGCAGAAGCAAAGGCAGCAGGCAAGGACGGCTATCTCTACCAGGTAGATGAAACCGGAGCCAAGAGCTATTTCAAGGCAGGTGACATGCACTTCGTGGATCTCAATGGCGATGGCATCATCAATGAGAGCGACAAGACCATCATTGGTGATCCAAACCCTAAGTTGTATGGTAACTTCTTTGCTCACGCTACATGGGGCAACCTGACATTGTCTGCCATCTTCGGTTACTCTATCGGCAATGATATCTACAACTATCAGCGCAGCATCATCGAGGGTGGCAATAACTTCTACAACCAGACCAGCACCATGACAGACCGCTGGAGAACAGAAGGCCAGGTAACCAACATGCCTCGCATTTCTTATGGAGACGAGATGGGCAACTCACGCTTCAGCGACCGATGGATAGAGGATGGCAGCTACCTGAAGCTCCGCTCCCTCAATATCAACTACAAGATACCTGTCAACTCTTCATGGCTCCAGGGACTTCAGGTATGGGCAGAGGCGAACAACCTATTCACCATCAGCAAGTATCTTGGCGGAGATCCTGAGATGTCTGTATCCAATGCAGTGCTTTACCAGGGCATTGACACAGGTTGCGTATCACAAGGTCGCACCTTCACGCTCGGTGTGAAGATCAACCTCTAATAATAGTACAACAATCACAAAGCATACAAAAATGATAAAAATTAAATATTTTATTGCAGCACTCATGGCTGCTATCACACTCAACTCATGCAGTGATATGTTCGATGATGGATCCAACCGCTACATCACCAATCCATCGCTTGATGATAAAGTGGACTCCATGTTCTACATCAATGGTATATTGAAGGGTGTACAGCAGGCCATCGACCAGAATGTGCTTATCAACGAACTTCGTGGTGACTTATTGACCACCACGAAGGACGCTTCAACCGATTTGCAGAAACTGGCTTCTTTCGATTACTCCGGCACCAACAAGTACGATTCTGCATACGTTTACTACCGCATCATCAACAACTGCAACTACTACATTGCTCACCGTGACACCACGCTGATTACCGGTTCCAGTGAAGTGGCGATGAAGGAGTATGCAGAGGCCAAGGCTATCCGTGCATGGGCATATCTCCAGTTGACCCACAACTACGGCAAGGTACCTTTCTATACCAAGCCGTTGACGGATATCGCCGGCATCGAGAATGCAGCAAGTTCCGAGAAGAAAGATATCAATGGTATTACTGCAGAGTTGGCTCCAGACCTGGAGCAGTATGTAGATCTGCCAGTACCTAACTGGGGTAACTTTGATGCAGGTACCAACGATGCAGGAAACAACAAGACTGTCAATACAGCAAAGATGATGATTCCTGTAAGATTGATCTTGGCAGACCTGTATCTGGAATCCGGCAACTATGCAAAGGCTGTAGAGCACTACTTCAACTACCTGAAGAAGAACAAAGAGACGGTTAAGAACTATTTAGCAAGACCTACCTACAGTCCTGATTACAATAGCTACCCTAATTCATTAAAGATGGGATACTACTGTATGGTTTCCAATACATCAGACTGGAAAGGCCGCTATATCAACGACTTGGAAACTGATACTTACGTAGCAATGGCTACCAATAAGTTGCGTGGTGAGATTACAGCTTTGCCAGGTCTCTTCGGTTACAATTACTATACTTCATCAGATGGTACGGAAGTAAACGAGAAGATTTCTCTTGAACCTACCAATGCCTATATGAATTTGACCAACAGTCAGGACTTCTACTATGCAAATGGAAATGGTAACGGCAGTTCTGAATTCAACATCAAGAACCTGATTTTCGCTAAAGCCTCTATCGGTGATATGCGCTACCACAGTTCATACGAAAGAGTGAAGTTTAGCACACAGGTAGAATTGACTAAGGTCATCCTGAAGTATTACAATGCCAATATCACATTGTACCGAACTGCAGGTATCTATCTGAAGTTGGCTGAGGCTGTAAACCGTATGGGACATCCTGATGTAGCATTCGCCGTATTGAAGGATGGCTGGAATCATACCTTGGAAGAGGACACCACCTATATGACCCAGGAAGGCATCAAGTTCCTCAAGACCACCTTGCCATTCCTGACACCAGAAAACCGTGTCATTTTCAATGATGAAAGTGAGACCAACGGTATGTCTTTGGGTAATCAGGGTATTCACGCTCGCGGCGCTGGCTTCACCATGGGCAATGGTTCCGGTTATCAGTTCCAGAATGAGATCGACAAGAAGTTGGCTCAGTTGGGCCATGCTTATCCTGCCAATGCAACAGCAGAAGACAGTTTGAGAATCAACCAGGACTGTGTAGAAGACCTGCTCTGCGATGAAATGGCATTGGAGCTTGCCTGGGAGGGTTCCCGCTATGGCGACCTCTGCCGCATTGCACGCCACAAGAACACAGACAGCTATTGGGGCACCAACTATGGTTCACTCTGGCTTCGTGACAAGCTTGCATTCAAGAATCTCAGCATAGACCTCAGCAATCCAGAGAACTGGTTTATGCCATTCAAATAAAAGGCTCGGACATGAGTTATAAAACATCAAGTGGCCACACTTGATATAACAAGTTAGAAACGCTTTCTCGCCTGCGAGAAAGCGTTTCGTTTGTATAAAAGCGCCTCACCCTTCACCTCTACCACATAAACACCTGTCACTCAGATGGTTACACAATCAATTACTCATTTCCGCCCTTCACCACCCTTCATCTTGTCATTTTTTTTACAATCCTTCACTACCCGTTATTTATTTTAGCTCATCCGGCTTTCCATGAAAAGTGAAGCAGACTTCTATGAGGAATGAAGCAGACTTCTATGAAGAATGAAGCAGGCTTCTATTAAAACTAAGCGCAGGCTTCTATTAAGGCAGAAATAACATTCAGATGACAGACGGTGAAGGGTGAAGATGGGTGGTGAAGGGTGAATTTTTACCCTTCATCTCCAGAACCCCAGTGTTTATGGGGGTTTCAGGCAAAAAGATGAAGGGTGAAGGGTGAATGCCTATACGAGTTGAAGAAAAAGGACTAAGATAGAAAAAAACTTGCCCATAGCGTAAAAGTGCCCTTACTGAGGGCACTTTATTGCCATAGGCAAGCACACGATCTGAATACAACTTATTTAACTAAATATCTCTTTCCATTGACCAATATGATTGTACCAGGAGAGACAGCATCCTTGTGGATGCGCTGGCCAGATAAAGTATAGACTATCTTGTCGTTTATACCTTTCACAGAGTCTGCTGAAACCTCCCTGATAGCAGTAGGTGTCTCTTTAACATGGAGCACAACAGGCTTCCAAGTATCCAGACGACCATCCCCATCAGCATCAACAAGTCCCGTCGTTCCATTAGGAACAAACAGATGAACTTCCTCAGCCTGTTTTTCACTGACAGGATCCGCAACCGTACCAGCACCCTTGATTACCTTAAAGGTAATTTTCTCCTGAGGCGTATCCCCGAAGATAGCCATGATGGCCACGTGATGCAGGTTGCCTGCTTTCTGCGGAAAAGGTTCAGGGCACTGATTGCCCACAACATTGCCCTTCGAATCAAAAGCCACAATCTCACAATCTTCCAAGAGAACATCATTCCACATAACCTGACAGTACAAGAAAGAATTGGTATTGTATATGCGATGTTCTCGCTCATAACGGTCAAGATATTGGATTTGGCGCCAGCCGCTCTCCTTCTCCCAACCAATCTGACCAAATTTCTTATATCCGTCAGACTTTCGATAAGTACCATCCTCACAAGCCTCAGACTTGGAAGAATACTTGTCGTGAATGTCGGTCTGTGCGGACATTCCCTGTGCCGCACAAACCATACATAATATTAAAAAGAATTTTCTCATAAATCTTACTTGTTAAGATGAACGAATTTCTTGTTACCACGAATGACAACAGTCTCGATAGCATGCTTAGCCACACGCCTACCGTTCAAGTCATACGTTGCTTCTGAACTATCCTCATCCGTCTTGACAGAGCCAATACCTGTGGTAGAAGCCAAATCGATGACGAGAGGTTGGTCAAGACTACCCACGATAGCATCGTCACGATAGAACATGGTTCCAGGAATCACCTGTTCCATTCCATCCACGCTGACGATGAAGCGCAAGTTAGCTCCACTGTTCTCACCAGCAACCGTGATGAAATAAAGATCAGCATGAGCCTCATCAGTCAAGGCACGAAGTTCACCATCACCATCAATCACTCTGACTACGGCATCCGAACGGACAGCACCATGCTTATCTACCACACGGGCAATGACGTTCATATTGCCTTGATGCATCTGGGCAATCTCAGTTTTCTCATTCGCTGCATCATTTCCACCCAGTCTCATGCTCTTAGCCATAGAGGTCTCCTTGGCAGCAGAAGAAGTTGCAGATGGATAATGGAAAGTCTGCTGCTGATTACGAGTAGAATAATACAAGTAACCCTCGCCCGACTTCAAAGCCTCCAAAGAGCCTACCCATTCACTACTGTTCCAAGAAGCAAAAGCAGTCTGACTCTTGACAACATCACCTTCCTGAGGTTCGAGATCAGCAAACGCATTGCCGAGAGAAACGTATCCAGGAGCCTTATAGCCAATCCAGTTCCAATTAGGTTTGATGACAACAGGATCGTTGGCAACATCAATAGCATCACCGACAACTGACAGAGATACAGGCGCATTGCCCTGGATTTTGTACATCTCGCCAGCTACCACCTCGTTGATGGAATTGCTGGTAGGAGTCCACTGTCCATTTTCACTGATCATATAGTTCACCTGATTCTTGATGCCAGCGAGAAGTTCATCAGCACTGCCATTATCAGGATTCACATAGAAGCTGCTCCATTGCCATCCCTTCTTGAGATTCAGGATCTGCTCTACCTTTTCCTGGGCATTCCAAACGTTAGGTGAAGAGATGGTACCAACGATATTGTCGGTCACAAACATGTTCGCCTTGTCCATGCTCACCTCTACCATCGGAAGAACTCTACCCGTCTTAGCCTCAAACACCTTATAGGTCAATTCCTTGCCGTTGTCCTCAGCATTACCATATACATTCATGAGCACATAGTAAGCATCATAGCGAGAGAAGTAAGTAGGCTTAGCCACACCCACACATCTGTCACCTCGGAAGGCAGCCACAATGTCATTCACGTCTTGCGACATCTCACCATTGATTTCAAGCTGACCATTGACATTCATCGTAAATTCGTAATCTGCAGAATTTACGCTCCAGTCTGGAGCCACACTCGTACTGTTCACCTTGATGACCATAGGTTCTGGTACGCCCAAGTTACCGGTCAGGTAAATCGTAGCCTCCTGACTGCCGATAGCAAGAGCAGGATCAACCGCAAAGGTCAACTTCTTGCTGGAGAGCGCAGGCAGATAGCCCGTTTCATTCTCCAGAGTGAGCCAAGATGGCAAACCGCTTATAGTCCAAGACTCTGTAGTACCACTATTATTATTGATTTCAGCCTCGATACTCACTTTTTCTGTACCATGCTTCACGGTTTCCACTTCATCCTGTTTCCATACCAATTGGTTTTGACGAACATAGACATCCCATGTCACATTCTCAGAATAGTTGTTGTGACTGTCACGTACATTCTTGACCGTTACAGTCAGCGTGCATCCCTCGATACGTTGTGGTTGCTCTGTGAGATTTACCAGAATCTTACGCTCGCTTGCCACATATTCGAAGCTTACATTCTGCTTATCAGGTACAGACTTCAATGCCGGTACATTATCAGAAGTAGGCGCAAGAGTTACAGGCACATTGACAGGCTTAACTTCCCCAGAGCGTGTAGCACTCTGGTCAGAGAGCGTTGCCAGGATGGTAGGCGCATTACCTTCATCAAGTCCACCCTCCTCGAAAGGATAGTAAGCTATCAAGCCATCACTTGCCTTATTGACACGGGCATACATATTGTTCTTGATGACATCACCCATGCGACGACCCTTCCAGATACGGATTTCATCTATCGCACCCTTCAGCATATCCGTAGCCTGAGCACCATCATACTTACCACCCAAGAGCAACTTACTTGTCTGGATGGCAGGAAGAACAGAAGCCATCATCTGCTTCTTAGCCACACCATCGAGATAAACCGTAGCAGAACCAGATGTACTCTTCAGCACATTGACAGCTACATGGTGCCACTGGTTGTCAGTCACCTTGTCAGAACCGATTGCATAATCAGCACCATTCACATTCATCTTGAGCAAACCAGCCTCATCAACAAAGATGTCGAGCTGATCCTTGTTATTGAATCCGAAGACATTCGCCTTACCATTCTGTTTTTCCTCAGCACGGAACCAGAATTCAGCCAAATAGCTTTCCTCATGGGTTGTGGCAATCTTGGAAGCATCCACAGCCACAACGGTCTTTCCGTCCAAGGCAAGTGCATAATTCTTGCTTGCCAAATACCAGGCTGTAGCAGAAGGCAAAACGAGATCACGACTGCGAGCATAGTCGGTAGCCAAACCACCATGACCTTCATCCAGTCGCCAATAGCCCATCAAGCCATCGCTATAACGGGTCTTCCGCTCGTACATTTCATTCTGAGCCTCACTCCAAGGACGAGCCTGATTCCAAAGACTGACATCATGTATCTGACCTTGCATCTTCTCACCCAATGTGATAGGACCATTGCCTTTGTACTCACCAACCTTTAAATTGTTGAACAAGACAACATCAAAGGCATCATAAGCATAATTGGCATTGAGGGTCTGCTTCTCTGCATCATAACTGAAGCTGACAAACTGCCAGGTATTCTTCTTGAAAGCATTGTCGCTGGTAAATTTCTGTCCATTGACATCAACTACCATCTTGTCATCATCAGCCACGCTCACGGTCATTCTGCCAGCCTTCGTGCCATGTGAGAACACTTCACCCTTGGCAGAGTAACGCATCCACATATTGACGGCAAACGACTTATTGTTCAAATTGAAGCTGGCATTGGTCTTGGCACCTTCGCCACCTGTCAGATTCAGGGCCACATCATGAGCCACCTGTGCGTCATTCAATTCTCCCTGGATAGAGAAGTTGTCAGCCTTGCTCATCGCACCAGAACGAATATCCTCGTTGAAAGTCAAGGAGATTTCGCTGTCAGCGGTAAGTACGCCATTAGATGGATTAGGATTGCTAATCACCTGTGGGCGAGCCATATCCTTATAGAAGGAAATGACCTCAGAAGACTTCGTCACCTCTTCACCACCGAAGTTGCTCACCGTAATGGTACGGATATTCCATTGTCCATCAGGATAAGTATCATTGTTTGCCATACTGAAGACATAACTGAATGTACCTTCATCAGGCAACAAGCCCTTGTTCTTATCAGCAGCCGCTTCCTTCTCGCTGACTACCCACTCTTTCACGGTAAGCCACTGCGGATTGCCCTGCTGCTGTACCTGCAGGCGAACGCTCTTCATGCCACGAGCATTCTTATCATAATTGCTGATGGTAAGATGCATCGAAGTACCAGTCTCCATATTGATGGCACTCTCAGCTGACTTCAGAGAGACATCACTGCTCGTCTGCTGGAAGTAGGCACTGAGTTTCAAGATTTCCTCGATATTGCTATCACAGGTGCTTGACATACGAAGCTGCAAATCCTTATAATCATAAATGTCAGGATTGGTCTGTGAAATCTGCAAAGTCTTGGTTACAGTCTCACCTGCTGGTACGAGAATGGTACGACCAGCGGTCACATCCTTACCGTCCATCTTGACAGCAGCACCATTTGGATTGGAAGAATCGACCACATTCAAGTTGAAGTAACTGTCGATATCAGCCTCACTGGTATTCTGCAAGTAGATGGTAAATGTAGCAGGTTTGCCACTTGGTACACCTGTCACAGAAGTTTCCTTGGCACTGAGATGAGGCTGCTCCACCTGAGCAGTCTTTGTCTGGATGGTAGTACCCGGTCTGTAATACTTGGTGTTCACCTCATCCTCGTATGGGCAACTGGTTTGTCCGGCACGAGTATAGAAGATAGGTCCAAATCCATCAGGAGCATCGATGACATCAATAGAAAGTGCATCGGCATCACCTGTCTCTACAAGCGAGAAGCCCACTTCACGAGAAGACTCCTCGGTGCTGCCATCACTGGTAGTCGCGCCACCTCCCTTTTCATCTTTTGTCAAAACCTCAACACCATTTCCATCAAATGCAAATCCAAGTTTTCCACTACCTACAATCAGCAGCGAAGTCTCGCTTTCCACGGTGAAATCCTTACTGTTCACCGATTGGGTAGAACTGGACACACTTGAACCGGCATCAAAAGAATAGTTCGTACGCTTGTACTCAGCATTCTCGATGGCAGTCACCTTTGCCTTCTCATTGTTGGCCAAAACCTGTGTCCATGCAGAAATCTGCGCATTATACCAGGCGATGGTATCGCTTGCCACATAGTCGTCCTTCAATTGAGAACCATTGTATGCACTCTTTGGCAAGACCATCTTATAAGACTCACCGCTAAGTTCACCAGACTTGGAAGCCTTGGCTCCCCAAACTTTCTTATCACTATTGTTGGAGCCTAATCTGGAATCAGTATTAGACAACTTGGTGATATAAACTGGCTTGTCTGTGTTATTGACATAGCCATCATAGCTGTTCACATGTACCAAGCAAGAGTTACGCAACTTCTTGAAGTTTGGCAGCAGTACGTTCTCCACATAGTTCTGAGTATAGGAGAACTCAGTACCATAACGAGTACCCACGCTCATCACATCGCGTTTCTCCAGTGCTGGCACACTATTAGCATCAGCCGCATAGATACCTACCTGTCGGGCATTGCCGAAATTGTAGTTCACAGAAGAACCGATGAAGACGTCCCCCTGATCGCCTACATACTCCGGCTGATCGCTGGTAGAGATACGCTTGGTAGTGGTAATGGTCTGAACAGTGGTATTTCCCATTCTCACCTCTTCGTCAATCTTGACTCCCACTTCCAACTCGTTCTTCACTTCTATTTTGGTATCTTTAGTTACCAGAGCACCCATACCTGCCGTACCGGTTGTAATGGTAGTTTCGCAACCCATGCTTGCCTTGACGCTCGTCTCATTGGCATATTTTATAGTTCCACCACGCATCTTGGTGGTAGAGAAGGACTGTCCTTCCTCAACATAAGCATTTGATCCGGAGCCTGCTGGGTCACGAAGAATCATAATCACCTCGTCAGGACCAGAGGTCACGAAGTTGCTGCCCGAAGTCAACTGTCCCAAGACAATGCCCTGGAATCCGTTGCCACTCCAGTTCTTCTCCACACCATCTATAGGATAGCTCATCGTGAGCGTACGGGTGTAAGGAGTCAGGATATTAGGAGAACCGGCTTGCCAAAAGTAGGTTCCATGACCTAAAGAGTCGAGCTCGATTTCAGTCTGAGAAGACTCATATACCTCACCGTCCTTGTCACCAGTGACATAGACAGAAGTACCAAATCCCATCTGGTTGGTGATGTTCACCGTATTGTTTGCCAATGGCACCTTTGACTCCTTGACAGGAGCATCTGCGTCATGGTTGTAATACTTTTCATACAAACTCAGGTCGAACTCGTAGTTGCCTCTCTGAACGAAGACAGGATAACCGAAGGTATAGGCATCCTCATTTGCAGTCTTTGGCAGAGTAAACGTTTTCTCCTTATTATATAGTTCTATCAATCTCTTGGTGCCATCTTCAGCAACCAGCTCATAGGTTGGTTCACCAAAGGCACCTTCAGCCTCTACATTCTTCTGTACCACATCCAGGATAGCCGGACTGCGGTAACTCTTCTTCAGCGATGCTACATATTCAAACTTCTTATAGCCATCCTCTACTTTGATAGAATCGGCAGATGTAGCCTGTGGATCAGTAGCATTGATGATTTCAGCCGTATTCCAACTGATATCGCTGTTGCTGTCAATCTTAATTCCTGTCACAGTATATTGAAGCGGTGGAACCATAGCAGCAAACTCACCGGTCTTAGGGTCGGTCTTGATGGTAATGATACGTGCATTATCGGCAGAACCGGAACCCACAGTAGTAGTAGAGTTACAAACAGCATCAGCAGGAACAGCAAATACTCTATCGGTCTTTGCCGTCACATATTCATAAGCCTGTCCATTCTTTTCCACACTCACATTCATACTATAAGTATCAGAAGCCTTCAGGGTCAATGTAGCCTGACCAATGTTGTTGACAGACTGTCCCAAACCAAGCGGTTTTTCATTCTCTACCGCACCACCCGTCACACGACCTACGATAGGTACAAGCGTGGTGTCGTAGAAAGTAATATTAGGCATCGGCTTAGTGAACTCTTGAGTGAGCATATCATTGCTTTCTTCCAACTGGGTAGGATAATATCCCATACCCTTATACGACTTGCCATCTGCATTGCAGAACTCATGACCGATCTTGCTGGCACTGATATAGTGATAGCCGATAGGGACGCTGATGGTATATTCACCCTTTTCGTTGGTTTGGATAAACTCACCATCCTTGGTGCAAGACACACCATCCACGGCAAACTGCACACCCTCTACAGGGATTGTAGTACCTTGATAATATACGACACCGCTGACAGGGAATGAACTGACATCCTGGAAGTCGACACCATTGTGAACGAGCGACTGTGCACTGACAAAGCGGTTTGCCTTGGCAGCAGAGAACTCATGTGCGCCCTTGGAAGGACGGATAGTATAGCTGGTACCATCGCCAGAGAAAGGCACGCCACTGATGGTATAGTTACCATTCACGTCGGTATATGCCGACAAGGAGAGCTGATCCTCCGAAGGCACGTCATCGGTAACAGCCATATTACTGATGATACCATGGTTACCATTAGAGACACCACCCGTCTTCGAATAGTCATAAGCAATGGTTTGATTAGTAATACCCTCATCAAACTTATAATACAAGTAGAGTCCATCCTCACTACCCGACAGCGTGTGATTATAGTTCTTCTTGATTTGGTCGTCTGTCAAATCCTTTGTCCAGAAGCGACATTCATCGATGACACCAGAGAAACTATACCCTTGTTTTCTACTAATACCATACCATAAACCAACTAAGGACCAAGAATTCCAACCCTGATTCAGTATTTTTTCATTTATCTCATAATCACCCGTCATTTCTTGAGTAAGAGAAGAACTTTGCTGATTTCCTTCTTCATCAATAACACATATTTTATATCTTGAATAGCCATCAAAAGAAATCGCTATATGATAGAATTTATCTTTTGAGATTTTAATTGAATTTGCCCATGTTCGATACGATATATAATATTTTCCATTATTCACATGTGGTATTGCCATACTAAGTTCACCATTGAAATAAACCACCAAGCCAAGACATCTGGCAGAAAACAAAAGTGCCTTGTCATTTGGATATTCGTTTATCTTGACATATGTCTGGGCTGTCCATGGCTTATTCAATAATGCAACAATCTCTTTCGCAGTCTTAGATACACCGACACCACTAAGAACGCCCTTTGTTGCCCTCAGTGCGTGGAAAGCTTTCAACTTTTCTCCTTCTGCATTATTTGCATCAGCAATTACTTTTACACTATCAACCGCTGTACCCGTGTCATAAGATACACGACCACTGAATACACCTGTAGCAAGTGCAAAACCATCAGTTTCCTTAGAACCACCAGGAGATATGGTAGCCACTGCACTACCATTTTCCTTGCACTTGCGATAGCACTCCACTTCATATTGGTAATACGAACCAGGTTGTGCGGAGTTATCCTCGTAAGTATATGTATCTGCAACGCCAGAAGTAGTGTATATCGTTTGATAATCCGCACTACCTCCTAAAAGACGACGACGCACATTGAAATATGTCAAATCCGTACCTACTTGAGTAACATTCCAAGTAATACGTACCGTACCACTATAATCACCACGACTCGCCGTCACGCCAGTCACCTCCGAATTGCCTGCAATACTGCCTTGGCATATATCAGAAGAGAAAGTCGTTTCTTGCGCTGCAACTTTCGCCATATACTGATAAGAAGCGCAACCATTAGCCACATTTGTATCATCGAAAGAATAACTCTCTAAGTCTTTGTCATTGATTGTTGCTTCTTTATAAACCTCTCCCCAATCGGTTGTTCCTCTCACACGACGATAGAATTGGAGTTTATAGGCATTTGAAGACGAAGCGTTCTGAAACGAAGAGAACTCACAAGTCACGGTAATTTTGTTGTCTTGATTACTCGTTGCCGATATAGAGTTAAGCGGATTGCTCTTTCCGATGGATATCGAAGTGCTCTTATACAAATTGGTAGCATCCGCCGGCTTCATGATGGTAGTATTCCATTCGTTCGGTTGGAATGCCACATAATAATAATATTTAGTATCATAGTCCTTAGCACTCTCATCGATATATTTCACCTGACCATCGCTATAAGCCAATTCTGTCAATTTCTCATAAGTAGTAGAACCGCTTTCCTGGCGGAAGACCACCCACTTACCTTTTGTAGTAACATGGTTTGCATCAGCTATTTCAGGCGACCAGGTCATCGTCACGTTCTTCGTCCAAGAGTTCGTGTATGCAGAAATCGACTTTGGACGTGGATATCCATTGACCCAATGGTCCCTCTCATAACTTCTATTAAAATAGACATTGTTCTCTATACCTCTGCTTCCGTTAAGAGGATATGACCTATAATTGGGCGCAAAACGAGTGATAAAAGGATGCAGGCAATGAGCCTCAAAATTGTCAAGTTTCATTGTCACATAAGCCGAAGTTGCAGATTCTGTACAATCCACAAAATCCGTTTTCACCTTCTTGGGAGTAGAATTGAGATTATCCCAATAAGTTTCAATCTTGATCGGTGCGCTTGGCCAATTTACGTTTCCCTCATATTTCTTCGAGAAACGATAAGCATACCTTAAAGTACCCGATTTATCTTTACCTCCACAGTTATTATATTTTTCTTGTAGCAAATTCGTGGAATAAGCCTGAACTACCCCATTGGCAGTACGCTTAAAATCAATGTCAGGCCAAGACATCGAAGGGAAGTTGAATGTTCCGACTTTGACTTTTAGGTCATTACTGGTAGAGTTGTCCTTATATCTCCACTTTCCTCGAATCGTAATCTCATTTGAATTATTGTAAATCCAACGTTCCAGAATAAGATCAACTGTAGTACCCATCCATTTGCCTTCTGTATTTCGAATGTTACTGAGAGCGACCGTGCCTCTATAGCCATTTTTGGAAAAAGATTTTGGAGTACCAACTACCCAGTTATAATTTTTCTTCTTCAGGTTATCTTCGTTGTTACGACTACCCGAAATAAGACTCCATACTGTTTTAAGATTGATAACATCTTTACCGTTCACCTGGAGCCACACCTCATCATCGTATGCACCATTATCTCCATCCCAACAGAAAAAGTTGAAATTGAAATAAACGTGCAACGTTCCTGGAAAATTTTGTCCATGCACATCATACACCCAAGGCGTTTGCGCCTTGGCTGTTGAACCCACAAACTGTAACATTACCAATAGCAGCAGGCTCAATGCCCAATGCCGCATAGCCCAAGCTCTTCTTGGAGGAGCCAGGGCATCTCTTTTCATTTGTTGTAGAAAATGCTTCATAAAAACTATTATTAGAATTAATATATATCGAAGAACTTTATCATTCACTCTTGCCTATATCAAAGAACATGACCATTCACTCTTACTGGAATTCAAATTCAGACTGGAATCAAACACTCTTTTACTGTAATTTAAAAACGCTGTCTGGAATCATTAACAAATTCAATCAATAGGTTTGGTTGACAAATTTAGAGAAAAAAAACGAAAAAAGGTGTTGCATTCCTCAACAAAATAGTTGCATTCCTATAATTTAGGTGTTGCATTCCTATGAATGCAACTATATTTTAGACAAAAAGAGGACATATTCCTGACCATCTGCCCAATACGCCCCGATAACTTTCACTAAAACTTTTAAGGAATTTCCTTGTAGTTTTAAAAAATAAAAGGTGTATCCCATTTGCTGAGATACACCTTATTATATATATATTCGAAATGATATATTCGAATCGGATAATGATTAATCCATCATTTTCTGAAGATGATTAATCATTGTTGTGATCCAAAGAATCGTTGAAATCCTTAGGAGCCTGCTCATCGTTACGATGCTCGTAACGGCGTGGCTGACGAGCTGGACGCTCACCACGACCCTCATGACGGTCATCACGACGAGGGCGACGCTCACCACGCTCTGGACGTGGACGACGCTCACGCTCGACATAACCCTCTGGCTTCTCCATCAACACACGGTGAGAGAGCTTGTACTTGCCAGTCTTAGGATCAATCTCCATCAACTTCACCTTGATCTTGTCGCCTTCCTTGATGCCAGCCTCTTCAACTGTCTCAAGACGTTTCCAATCAATCTCAGAGATGTGGAGCAAACCATCCTTACCAGGGAGAATCTCTACGAAGCAACCGTAAGGCATGATAGAACGAACAGTACCCTCGTAAACCTCACCAACCTCAGGAACAGCTACGATAGCCTTGATCTTTGCCAAAGCAGCATCGATAGAATCCTTGTTAGGAGCAGATACCTGTACGTGACCCTTACCATCAGTCTCCTCGATAGTGATAGTAGCACCAGTATCCTCCTGCATCTGCTGGATAATCTTACCACCAGGGCCGATAACAGCACCAATGAACTCCTTAGGAATATCGAATGCTACAATACGTGGAACCTGTGGCTTCATCTCAGCACGTGGCTCAGAGATTGTCTCCATCATGCAGTTGAGGATGTGCTCACGACCAGCCTTAGCCTGCATCAAAGCCTCCTCGAGAATCTCGAAGCTCAAACCATCACACTTGATATCCATCTGTGTAGCGGTCAAACCATCGCGGGTACCTGTAGTCTTGAAGTCCATATCACCCAAGTGGTCCTCATCACCGAGGATATCACTGAGGATAGCGTACTTGTCCTCACCTGGGTTCTTGATAAGACCCATAGCGATACCAGAAACTGGCTTCTTCATAGGAACACCTGCATCCATCAGGGCGAGAGTACCAGCACAAACAGTAGCCATAGAAGAAGAACCGTTAGACTCCAGGATCTGGCTTACCAAACGTACGGTGTAAGGGAAGTCTGTAGGAATCTGACCCTTCAAACCACGCCATGCCAAGTGACCGTGACCAATCTCACGACGGCCTACGCCGCGCTGAGCCTTAGCCTCACCTGTAGAGAATGGAGGGAAGTTATAGTGAAGGAGGAAGCGCTGGTAGCTCTTCTCGAGCACACCGTCGATAAGCTTCTCATCCATCTTTGTACCAAGAGTACATGTAGAGAGAGACATAGTCTCACCACGCTGGAAGATAGCGCTTCCGTGAGGCATTGGGAGTGGAGACACCTCGCACCAGATAGGGCGGATATCTGTAGTAGCACGACCATCAAGACGCAAGCCCTCATCGAGGATGCAACGACGCATAGCATCGCGCATTACGTCATCATAGTAGCGGGTAGCCTCAGCGTGCTTCTCCTCCAAGTCTTCCTCTGAGAGATCGGTATGAGCTGCGTCATACTTCTCGAGGAAATCAGCTAAAACCTTGTCGAAAGCATCCTGACGTGCATGCTTCTCCAAAGCCTGGTGGTTGATATCGTAAGCTGGCTTGTAAAGCTCAGACTTGATCTGCTCACGGAGTTCCTCGTCGTTGATCTCGTGGTCGTACTCACGCTTCACGTCAGTACCCTTCTCCTTAGCCAACTCATACTGGAGCTCGCACATAGGCTTGATAGCCTCGGCAGCAGCCTTGAGGGCACCGATCAGATCCTGCTCAGAAACTTCCTTCATCTCACCTTCCACCATCATGATGTTCTCCTTGGTAGCACCAACCATGATATCCATGTCAGCCTCTTCCATCTGCTGGAATGTAGGGTTGACAACATACTCACCATTGATACGAGCTACACGAACCTCAGAGATGTAGTGCTCGAAAGGAATATCTGAACAAGCCATGGCAGCTGAAGCAGCGAAACCTGCAAGGGCATCTGGCTGGTCAACACCATCGGCAGAGAGCAACATTACCTGTACATAAACTTCTGCATGGTAGTTAGAAGGGAAAAGTGGACGCAAAGCACGGTCCACAAGGCGAGAGGTAAGGATCTCCTCGTCGCTGGCTTTGCCTTCGCGCTTGGTGAAACCACCAGGGAAACGACCTGCAGCACTGTACTGCTCACGATAATCTACTTGCAAAGGCATGAAATCTGTACCCGGAACTGCATCCTTTGCTGCACAAACAGTTGCGAGGAGCACTGTGTTACCCATGCGGAGAACCGCAGCACCATCAGCCTGTTTTGCAACTTTTCCGGTCTCAATTGTGATGGTTCTTCCATCAGGCAACTGAACACTTTTTGTAATTACGTTCATCTAAAATTTAAAAACTTATTGTTTTGTCTAACATCTAATATCTAAAACGCTGCAAAGATACCTTTTTAATTATTAATAAACGAATAAATGTGCAACTATTTTCTGCTTTTTTAAATATTTTATCTATCTAAGAGACCATATTCACAATTTTATTGCTACCTTTGCAGTCGATAATTTTGCAAAATACAGAAATTCATGAAAATAACCAGAATCTTTTCAGTGGCAGTGATCATGGTTGCTGCGCTGGCTTTCACTTCTTGTCATAACAAGAAATTTCATATCAACGGCAACATTACTGAAGCCAAGGACTCCATACTCTACCTGGAGAATATCGGTCTGAACGGTCCTGAGAAAATAGACTCAGTGAAGTTGGGCGAAGACGGTTCCTTCGCTTTCGAAGAAAATGCCATGGACTCTGTTTCTCCTGAGTTCTATCGCCTGCGTATTGCCAACCAGACCATCAACCTCTCTATTGACTCTACGGAAACCATCCTCGTAAAGGCTGCATACCCTACGATGGCTTACAAATACGAAGTGGAAGGTTCGGAGAACTGTTCTACCATCAAGGAACTGTCGCTCAAGCAGATGAACCTGCAGGCTACCATCAACAGTATCACCAAAAATCCAAACATGGGAGTTGACTCCATGAACGTGGCGATAGCTCAGGTGATCAACAGCTACAAGCAGGACATCAAGACCCGGTATATCTTCAAGGCTCCAATGAAGGCTTCTTCCTACTATGCTCTTTTCCAGACCATTCAGATAGGTGGCACCAACTCCCTGCTGTTCAATCCACGCAACAACAAGGATGACATCAAGGTGTTTGCTGCCGTGGCTACCAGTTGGGATACTTACTATCCTAACGCTGAGCGTGGCAAGAACCTCCACAACATCGCCATCCAGGGCATGAAGGACGTTCGCATCATGGAAAACCAGATGGCAGAGCGACAGATTGATGCCAGCAAGGTGAGCGTAAATGGATGCATCAACCTCTCGCTGACAGACAACAAGGGTGTGGTACGCAATCTTACCGACCTCAAGGGCAAGGTAGTGCTGCTCGACTTCCATCTCTTTGCCAACAGAGAGAGTACCAAACGTATTATGATGCTCCGCGACCTTTACAACAAGTATCATGCTGCAGGTCTGGAGATTTATCAGGTATCCGTAGATCCAGACGAGCATTTCTGGAAGACTTCTACTGCCGGAATCCCTTGGATTTGCGTGCGCGATGAAGATGGCGTTCAGGGACAAAGCCTGGCAAGCTATAATGTGCAGAGCATCCCTACCTTCTTCCTGATAGACCGCAACAATACCTTGCAGGCTCGCGATGCACAGATCAAGGACATCGATGCAGCTATCAAGAGTCTTCTGTAAGACCTTCAAGGGTCTTCTATAAGAAAAGGTTTCTAACTAACTTACTCTATCAACATTCATCAACATGGACAGATAAAACCATTAAAATTATAAACTTAATACACTAAAAAATGAACAAGAAATTCTTTTCTTTAAATGACAAATGACAAATGAGAAATTTCTAATTTCTAATTAAATTATGCACGTTTTAGACAAATTTCAGTATTGTCCGATATGCGGTTCTCCGCATTTCGAGATCAACAACATCAAAAGCAAGAAATGCAAAGATTGCGGTTTCAGTTATTACCTCAATGCCAGCAGCGCCACAGTTGCCCTCATCGTCAATGAGAAGGATGAACTCTTAGTGGTCCGCCGTAAGAATGACCCAGGCAAAGACATGCTCGACATGCCAGGCGGTTTTGTCGATATGGACGAGACGGGTGAGGAGGCCATGACACGCGAGGTAAAAGAAGAGACGGGTCTGGAAGCTACGGAAGTCAGCTATCAGTTCAGCTATCCCAACACCTATCTTTATTCCGGCTTCTTAGTTCATACGCTCGATATGTTTTTCAAGGTGAAGGTCAAGGACTTATCTCATATAGAAGCCATGAATGATGCTGCCGCCTACTACTGGATTCCATTCTCAGAAATAGATATAGACAAGTTTGCTTTTGATTCCATCAAAAAGGGACTTACCAGATTCCTAAGGGATCTTCGTTAAGCCACAGATAAATCTTCGTTCCATGAGGGTGTGTCATAAGCCAAATCCCTATACGCATAAAAAGTCCCACAGATTTCACAGATTACACAGATTTTTTTTGCTTCAAAAAGATTTGTATAATCTGTGAATCTGCTCCTTTCATCTGCTTTTTGCAGCAACGCATGGTGAGCCTCATCAGTCCTCCCCGTTTTACATCACTCTATCTGTATTTTGCAAATGTAGTGAATTTCGCTCTGTCAAACCATCTTTTTTCTCGCAAAACATTTAAAAAACTAAAAAAAAACACTATATAATAAGGTATAAGCAAAAAGTTTATTTACTTTTGCAACCAAAAGTAATTGTGTAGAAGCTTATGCAAGAAAATTTAGTAATCGTCGAGAGCCCTGCAAAGGCAAAGAAAATCGAAGAGTTTTTAGGTAAAGACTATAAGGTGATGTCTTCTTACGGCCACATTCGTGACCTGAAAAAGAAGGAACTTAGTATAAACGAGCAAACCATGGAACCAGACTACGAGATTCCTGATGAAAAGAAAAAGCTCGTTACAGAATTGAAAGCAACTGCGAAGAAAGCCAAGAAGATCTGGTTGGCTTCCGATGAGGACCGCGAGGGAGAAGCCATCAGCTGGCACCTTTGCGAAGTTCTCGGATTGGATGAAGAGAAGACAAGCCGTATCGTCTTCCACGAAATTACAAAACCGGCTATCTTGGATGCTATTCAGCACCCACGCCACTTGGACATGAACTTAGTGAATGCCCAACAGGCTCGCCGTGTCCTCGACCGACTGGTGGGTTTCAAGCTTTCTCCAGTACTTTGGCGCAAGGTGAAACCTGCTCTCTCTGCTGGTCGCGTACAGAGCGTAGCCGTCAGACTCATCGTAGAACGTGAACGCGAAATCCAGAAGTTCAAGAGCGAATCTTACTACCGTGTTTCTGCCATCTTCGCATTGATCAACGAAAACGGAAATGCTACGGAAGTGAAGGCTGAACTGGACAAGCGTTTCAAGACACATGAGGAAGTAGAGGCTTTTCTGGAAAAATGCAAGGATGCCAAGTTTACAGTAGAAGCGGTCAACAAGAAACCTCTGAAGCGCACACCAGCCCCTCCTTTCACAACCTCTACCCTACAGCAGGAGGCTGCCAGAAAGTTGGGATTCACCGTGAGCCAGACCATGATGATTGCCCAGAAGTTGTACGAAAGCGGACGCATCACCTACATGCGTACCGATAGCGTCAACCTCTCCACCCTCTGCACCAATGCCAGCAAGGATGAAATCATCAAGGTATATGGAAGCGAATACAGCCAGCCACGCGCTTACCACACCCATTCCAAGGGAGCACAGGAAGCGCACGAGGCTATCCGCCCTACCTATATGAATGAGACTTCTATCGACGGAACCAGTCAGGAGAAACGACTCTATGAACTGATCTGGAAACGCACCATCGCCTCTCAGATGGCTGATGCACAGATAGAGAAAACAACGATCAACATTCATATCGACAATGCTGAGGAGAAATTCGTTGCCAATGGTGAAGTCATCACCTTCGACGGATTCATCAAGGTTTACCGCGAGTCAACTGATGATGAAGATGGTACAGAAGATGCAACACACATCCTCCCTGCCATGAAGGTAGGAGACGAACTGCAGCGCCGCGAAATCACCGCTACAGAGAAATTCTCGGCAGCACCTCTGAGATATACCGAGGCCAGTCTGGTAAAGAAACTCGAAGACTTAGGAATCGGCCGTCCTTCTACCTATGCGCCAACCATCAGCACCATCCAGCAACGTGAATACGTGCAGAAGGGCGACAAGAAGGGCGTTGAGCGTTCCTATACCATCGATTCGCTGAAGGGAATCAAGGTGACACAGAGAGTGAAGAAGGAAATAGCAGGCAACGAAAAGGGAAAACTGCTGCCTACAGATATCGGAATCGTTGTCAACGACTTCCTGATGGAAAACTTCCCTGGCATCATGGACTACAACTTCACAGCCAATGTGGAACAGAAGTTTGATGACATTGCCGAAGGAAAGACCGAATGGAACAAGTGGATGAAGACATTCGACAAGGACTTCGAGCCGGAAGTAAGCAAGGTGATGAATGCCCGCAGCGAGCACAAGGCTGGCGAAAGAGAATTGGGAACAGATCCTAAGACAGGCAAACCGGTATTCGTCAAGATAGGCCGATTTGGTCCTGTGGCACAGATCGGTTCTGCCGAAGACAAGGACAAGCCACTCTTTGCCCAGCTCCCTTCCAACCTGAGTATCGAAACCATTACGCTGGAAGAGGCACTGGAACTTTTCAAGCTTCCTCGCGAACTCGGAGAGTTTGAGGGCACCAAGGTGAGCGTAGGTACAGGTCGCTTCGGTCCATACGTGCAGCACAACCGCAAGTATGTTTCCATTCCTAAGGGAGAAGATCCGATGACCATCACTCTCGACAGAGCCATCGAACTCATTCAGGAGAAGAGAGAGACTGAGCAGAAACGTCACCTCAAGAGCTTCGCCGAAGATGAGAAGCTGGAACTTCTGAACGGAAAATATGGTCCTTACATCGCCTACGATGGCAAGAACTACCGACTCCCAAAGAACAAGATGGAGAATGTAGAAGCACTCACCTATGAAGAGTGCATGACCATCATCAAGGAAGCACCGGAGCCAAAAACGGCACGTCGCAGGAAATAAAAACGCAGATAGAACAACAAGAGAGAAATGAAATCAATCATCATCATAGGATATATGGGCGCCGGCAAGACAACTGTCGGCAAAGCCCTTGCCAAGGAACTCGGCGTCATGTTTTATGACCTGGATTGGTATATAGAAAGCAGGATGCGCAAGACCGTGAAGCAAATCTTCGACGAAATGGGAGAAAAGGGTTTCCGACAGATAGAGCACAACATGCTGCACGAAGTGGCTGAGTTTGAGAATGTGATTGTCAGTTGCGGAGGAGGCACACCTTGTTTCTTCGACAACATGGACTATATGAACCAATGCGGAGAAACAGTCTATCTGAAGGCATCCGCAGAAACACTTTACGAACATCTGAAGATGGGCAAGGGAGTACGCCCGCTGCTGCTCAACAAGACACCAGAGGAGGTTCAGGTATTCATCAGAGAACAGCTCAAGCAGCGCGAGCCTTTCTATAGCAAGGCAAAGCATATATTCGACATCAGCGTGATGGATGATTTCGATAAAATCAATGATACCGTCCAGCAGCTACGCAAGCAGTTGGGCATTTAAAAAAAAATGATCAGTAAAGGTAAGCACCCGCAGAAAAAGGTAGCTTACCTTTATCACGTCAATATCAAAACAACATTTATAATACAGACTAATAGCAAGAACAAGAACAGAAAATGAAGAAATGGACTATTGAAGACTCGAAGGAGCTCTACAACATCAGCGGTTGGGGCACTTCTTACTTTGGCATCAACGAAAAGGGTGATGTCTATGTAACTCCATGCAAGGACAATACGCAGATAGACCTGCGCGACATCATGGACGAGTTGGCTTTACGGGACATCAACGCTCCTGTATTGCTCCGTTTCCCAGACATCCTCGACAACCGCATTGAGAAGACAGCCAGCTGTTTTCAGAAAGCCAAGGAAGAGTATGGATACAAGGGAGAAAACTTTGTCATCTATCCTATCAAGGTAAACCAGATGCAGCCTGTCGTGGAGGAAATCATCTCTCACGGTAAGAAGTTCAACCTCGGACTGGAGGCGGGTTCCAAACCAGAACTTCATGCCGTCATTGCCGTGCAGGCTCAGAGCGACTCGCTCATCATCTGCAACGGTTACAAGGACGAAAGTTATATCGAACTTGCCTTGCTGGCACAGAAGATGGGCAAGCGCATCTTCATCGTGGTGGAGAAACTCAACGAGCTGGATATCATCGCCAAGGTGGCTAACAAGCTCAATGTGAAACCCAACATCGGCATCCGCATCAAGCTCGCTTCTTCAGGCTCTGGCAAATGGGCTGAGAGTGGTGGCGATGCATCGAAGTTCGGTTTGACAAGTGCCGAACTCCTTACCGCCCTCAACAAGATAGAGGAGATGGGCTTCCACGACTGCCTGCGCCTCATCCACTTCCACATCGGAAGCCAGATTACCAAGATCCGCCGCATCCAAACTGCCCTCCGCGAAGCAGCACAGTTCTATATCAACCTCCACAAGATGGGCTACAATGTAGATTTCGTAGATTGTGGTGGTGGTCTTGGCGTGGATTACGACGGCACCCGCTCTTCCAGCAGCGAAAGTTCCGTGAACTACTCCATCCAGGAATATGTGAACGACTGTGTCTATACCTTCGTGGATGCAGCCAACAAGAATAATATCGAGCATCCTAACCTCATCACCGAGAGCGGCCGTTCGCTTTCAGCCCACCACTCCGTATTGGTCATCGACGTATTGGAGACCGCTTCCCTGCCGGAAATGCCAGAGGAGTTTGAGGCAAAGGAAACCGACCACCAGTTGGTCAAGGACCTGTATGAGATATGGGACAATCTGAATCCACGCAACATGCTGGAAGACTGGCATGATGCAGAGCAGATACGTGAAGAGGCATTGCAGCTCTTCTCTCACGGCATCGTAGATCTGAAGACCCGTGCAGAGATTGAGGCGATGTACTGGAGCGTGTGCCACGAGATCAACAACCTTGCCAAGCACATGAAGCATGTGCCTGAGGAGCTCAGAGGATTGGACAAGATTCTTGCAGACAAGTATTTCTGCAACTTCTCCCTGTTCCAGAGCCTGCCAGACAGTTGGGCTATCGACCAGCTCTTCCCTATCATGCCTATCCAGCGCCTGGACGAGCGTCCTACCCGCAACGCCACCCTGCAGGACATCACCTGCGACAGCGACGGCAAGATAGCGAATTTCGTGACCGATGGTCATATCGGCAACGTACTCCCACTTCATCCATTGAAGAAGAATGAGCCATACTATCTCGGTGTGTTCCTCGTAGGAGCTTATCAGGAAATCTTAGGTGATATGCACAATCTCTTCGGCGACACCAATGCAGCCCACATCTCTGTGAAGGACGGCAAGTACTGCATCGACCAGATATTCGACGGCGAGACCGTGGAAGAGGTTTTGGACTACGTACAGTACAATCCTAAGAAACTCGTCCGCCAGTTGGAGCAGTGGGTGACCAAGAGTGTGAAAGAAGGCAAGATTTCGCTCGATGAGGGCAAGGAATTCTTGGGCACCTATCGCAATGGTCTCTTCGGATACACTTATCTTCAGTAAGTGAAGAACGAAGAGTGAAGAGTGAAGTGTGAAGAGTGAAGAATTCAATTGCTTTTCTATTAAACATTAAACACTACACATTAAACATTATAACAATGGAAAAAGTAACAGTAGTAAAGGTAGGCGGTGCCATTGTAGAAGACAGCGAGCAGTTGGCACAGCTCCTGAAGGATTTCGCAGCCATTCCTGGCAAGAAGGTATTGGTGCATGGCGGTGGTCGCCGTGCCACCAAGGTAGCTGCAGCCCTTGGCATCGAGAGCAAGATGGTGAACGGTCGCCGTATCACCGATGCAGACATGCTGGAAGTGGTGACCATGGTTTATGGTGGACTGGTCAACAAGAACCTGGTGGCAAAACTCCAGGCAAACGATGTGAATGCATTAGGTCTGACAGGAGCCGATATGGATGTCATCCACAGTCATAAGCGCCCATTGAAGGACGGTATCGACTTCGGCTTTGTAGGCGATGTGGAACGTGCCAACGGCAAGATGCTCCAGACATTGCTGGAAGAAGACATCACCCCAGTAATGGCTCCGCTGACCCATGACGGCAAGGGCAATATCCTCAACACCAATGCCGACACCATCGCCAGCGAGACCGCCAAGGCACTGGCACCTTACTACGATGTGACATTGATATACAGTTTTGAAAAGAAAGGCGTGCTCAGCAATCCAGACGATGACGATAGCGTGATTCCTGTGATTACCCATGCCGATTTTGAGAGATACAAAGCAGACGGAACCGTAGCAGGTGGCATGATTCCAAAATTGGAGAATGCACTCGCAGCCATCGATGCAGGAGTAAAGGAAGTGATTATCACCCTCGCTACTGCTATTGACGGAAAGCACGGAACGGTGATTAAGTAAAGAGTGAAGAACGAAGAGTGAAGAATTCATTTGCCCTTCATTCCTTAATAAGAGTTAAAAATAGAAATAATTTAAGATTGGTTGTAACTTTCTTATAACATAGTCGTCATTGATAATAGAGGGATGAAAGAAATCAGTTTCCGAAACGATGTTTTGCCACTGAAGAATAAACTCTTCAGACTGGCTCTGCGCATTACTCTCAACAGAGAGGAAGCAGAAGATGTCGTGCAGGATACAATGATTAAAGTCTGGAACGCCCGCGAAAGATGGCAGGATTTGGAATCCATCGAGGCATTCAGCCTAACCATTGCCCGCAATCTCTCGCTCGATCGCATCAAGAAGAAAGAAAATCAGAATGATTCGATAGAAAACGAGAAGATAGAGCAGCCAGACACCGCTTCTACCCCATCCGAGCGAATGATTCAGAAAGACAAGCTGGACATCGTGAGGAAAATGATAGACGAGCTGCCAGAGAAACAGCGCTCCTGCCTGCAACTGAGAGATATCGAAGGAAAAGCATACAGGGAAATAGCTGAAATTCTGGAAATAACCGAGGAACAAGTAAAAGTAAATATCTTCAGAGCCCGTCAGACAGTAAAACAAAGATTTCAACAATTCGACAGATATGGATTATAAGTACATCAACCAACTTTTGGAACGCTACTGGAAGTGCGAGACCTCTTTGGAAGAAGAGAACATCCTCCGCACATTCTTCAGCCAGGATGAACTTCCTGCCGAGCTGGAGCCGTATAAGTCTCTCTTTGCCTATGAGTTGAGCGAGACCAAGAACGAGGCTTTGGGAGAGGAGTTCGACCAGAAGATGATGGCTATGATCGAAGATGAATACACCAAGGAGCCTAACAAGGCAAAGGTTGTATCGCTGACAGAGCGCCTGAAGCCATTATTCAAGGCTGCCGCTGTCGTAGCCATCTTCCTCACTTTGGGCAATGCTGCTCAGGTTCCATTCCAGGAAGATTCTCAGAATGTTGAAAACGTGGGAGTTATCAAGGCGACAAGAGGCGCTTCTGTTGCATTGAGTGGAGATTCTGCAAAAGTAGATTCCATGCAGCACACCAGCATCGACAAAATGACTGTTGATCAAGCCTCTCCCACCATATTAAAGTAGTAATTTCTATGCTTTCTCTATATAAAAAGAATCATGTTTAGTAAAACAATTCGAAACTGTGAAGTTTCATTTCTCTCAAATTTTTCATAACATACTAACGTAATAGGGCTGCCAGAATATTCTGGCAGCCCAACTTATTTTTATTCGTTTCTCACAGGTTGCACAACATATCCTTAGCTACCATTTTCGAGTCATCCACTCCTTTATGAACTAAAGGTTGGTTGAATACTTATGAGCGCTATAGTCGTACAACATATTCCCACTTGTGAGAAAGCAAGAGCAGGCATCAAAAGAAGCAAAATTGCACTGAGTTTAGTGCAATTTCATAAAATAAATCACGTTTCTTTCATAAGTAAGAGCCCGCCATTATCCGTACTATTATTAATAGGAGAAAAGGATATGAATAAGAAACTGACATCATGGCTCTTTTCGAGCTTCTTACTTGCTGCACCCTTGTCGCTCCAAGCCCAGTATCATTCACAGGTATGGAACCCAGACAATGGCAACGGCACTTATACTAATCCCGTGATTTATGCCGACTATAGCGACCCGGATGTGGTGGCTGTAGGCGATGATTATTATCTCACGGCAAGTTCGTTCAACTGCATTCCCGGTCTGCCTATCCTTCATAGCAAGGATCTGGTAAACTGGGAAATCATCGGCTATGCCCTGCAGGAACAGGAACCCAAGGAACTCTTCGACAAGCCTCAGCATGGCAAGGGTGTTTGGGCTCCAGCCATCCGCTACCACAATGGAGAGTTCTATATCTATTGGGGTGACCCCGACCACGGCATCTTCATGGTAAAGACCAAGGACCCATGCGGTACTTGGGAGAAACCCGTCTGCGTTATAGCAGGAAAAGGCATGATTGACCCTTGTCCGCTCTGGGATGAAGACGGAAAATGCTATCTCGTGAATGGATGGGCTGGAAGCAGGGCTGGATTCAACTCTGTACTCACCATTAGAGAACTTTCAGCAGATGGCACGAAAGTGATAGGAAAACCACGCATCGTATTTGATGGAGGACAGAAAAACCATACTACTGAAGGTCCGAAATTCTATAAGCGTGACGGCTACTACTGGATTATGTGCCCTGCAGGAGGCGTACAAATGGGATGGCAACTTGCCATGAGAAGCAAGAACGTATATGGTCCATACGAGGCGAAGATGGTGATGGCGCAAGGCAAGACGAAGATTAACGGTCCGCACCAAGGCGCATGGGTTCATACATCGCAGGGAGAAGACTGGTTCTTGCATTTCAATGACAAGTATGCCTACGGTCGTGTTATCTTCCTGCAACCCGTGAATTGGAAGACAGGATGGTCTGTCATGGGACAAGACAAGGACGGCGATGGATGCGGCGAACCTTATCTTACTTATCGCATGCCAAAGTCAACCTCTCATACGAAAGTGAATCCACAGGAATCAGACGAATTCAACAGTACAGAATTAGGATTGCAGTGGCAATGGCACGCCAACTACAATCAACTTTGGGGAATGCCAACCAACAATGGTTGCATGCGCCTCTATACGGCTGATCTTACGGCTACTGACAAAGCGGGCAAGCCACAGCCATTCAAGAGCCTTTGGGAAGCAGGCAATCTCCTGTTGCAGAAGACCCCAGCCGAGAACTTTACAGCCACAGCAAAAATCCGTTTTGCATCAAAAGAAGACGATCAGTATGGCGGCATTATCATGATGGGCATGAACTATCAGGCATTGGTGGTACGAAGAATGGGTGATAAGTTCCTATTGCAACAGCTCTACTGCAAGGACGCAGATACAGGCGGTATAGAGACAGAGAAGACACTCGCCACCTTGAAGCCAACAGAGATGGACACCATTCCATACTCCCCAGCCATCTATCTCGACATCTATCTCCAGATGAAAGTCAAGGCAGGGAAATGCCAGTTTGCCTACAGTTTAGACGGCAAGCGTTACAAGGACGCAGGCGATCTCTTTACTCTGCGCCAGGGCAAATGGATAGGAGCCAAGATGGGATTTGTAAGTGAGCGCAAGAACACCCTGGGTAATCGAGGCTGGATAGATGCAGACTGGTTTAGAGTTACAAAATAAGTTTATATTTACCGCACAAATGGGCATGGGAAAGAAAGTCTTGCAGAAAGCCTCCCATACCCCACTTTCATTTTTCCCTGGGCAAGAAAAAATTTTTCTCTGCCCAGGGAAAAATTTTTCTCGCGGGATTTATCAATGCTTTAGCAACAAAAAAAACAGTCAACAGATTTTATAAAACCTATTGACTATTCTGTTTGTTATCCTTTGACAATCTACAAAACCAAACTAAATAATTTTAATATAAACCTAAACCTTAGCTACAAGTCTCAATCATTTCAATGCCTTTGCCCTCATCAATGCCTCCAGATAATAGTAGTCGGCATAGATGATACTGGCATCAATCTCGCTTCCTGCAGGATGATGACCAGTACTGTGCATGAGGAAAGCTACATTCTTCTTGCCACTCTGGTATCGGTCTGTACTCAACTGAGCCAAAGACTGCAAGGCAAACAGCTTATATTCCTCACCTTTCTCACCTCCCACATACTGCTGGAGTTCCAACAAAGCATCTGCCACAACACAAGCAGCACTGGCGTCCTTAGGAGCGCCACCTTTCACCCCACGTGGATCATCCATATCCCAGAGAGGAACGAGATCGTCGCTCGTTTCCTTCAATCGCTTGATATAGATATCGGTCACTTTCTGAGCGAAGTCCAGGAATACCCTGTTGTGCGTATAGCGATAAACCATCGTATAGCCGTAGATGGCCCAGCTCTGTCCTCTTGCCCACATCGAATGGTCAGCATAGCCCTGATGGGTCACACCTTTGATGAGATCGCCATTGATGGTATCATATACTGCCACATGATAGCAGCTGCCATCCGGGCGGAAGTGATTCTTCATCGTGGTCTTGGCATGAGTCACCGCCAAATCGTAGAGCAGTTTGTTGCCTCCGTTCTTGGCAGCCCAGAACATCATGTCGAGATTCATCATATTGTCCATGATGGTATTGTGAGGCCAGTTGCGGGGTTTCACCTCACGAGGCCAGCTCAATATTGTTCCCACGATAGGATTGAAGAGCGTGGCGAGCGAATCAGCCGATGCCAAGATGACATTCTTATAATCCTGAGAGTGATTCACCTCATAGCCTTTACCGTATGAACAGAACATGAGGAAACCGATGTCATGGTCGTAGCAGGGGCGATAGGCGATGCCTTTCAGTGATTCCGTATATCCTTCGGCAGCCTTACGCACAGCCTCATCCCTGGTATTCTGATAGTCCATCCAGAGGATTCCCGGCCAGAAGCCATCACACCACTCCTCAGGTGTCGCCTTACGGCAATTCCATCCCTTCTGCTTATCCCCCTTGAGGATATTGCGAGGCTCCATCATATAGTCGAAAGAGCCATCCTTCTGCTTTAACTCCGCAAGGGCACGAGCCACCTGCTTGTGGCAATACTGCAACTGCTTATCGACGTCGAGAGCAGGTACATCCTCTTTTATCTCCATCTTAGCAGCCTCTTTCTTCTGCTTTTTGACAGAACCAGCCTCAGCTGCGGTTCCGTTTACCAGCAACAAGGCAGACACAAAAAAAAGTATTCTTCCTATTTTCATCGTAATTATTTTATTATTAATACGATTGAAACAGGAAGAATACTTAAACTGGTTAGTATTTAAGCAATAAGGAAGCGCAGCTATTGTTTATTATATGTTAAAAACATACTTATAAGCTGCCAAAACTATACTTTTTAACATGGTTTTGGCAGCTTATAAGCATATTTTTATTATATCTGCCATACTTAAAGAGGTTTTCTGCAAAGATACAAATCTTTTGCGGAAAGACGAAGCCCGAACTTGTGAAAGTTTGGGCTTTGTTGTAAATAAAAACATTTTTTCAATTCCGTATCTGGGAAAAAGAGAAAAACGAAAAGGGTGCGCCATTGACTTATGACACACCCCCATAAAGCAAGAAGAAAAAGCCTTTTACTTCTTCAATGTCAGGCGATATTCCAAAGAATACTCCCCATCAAAGAGGCGATACTCCTTGTGAGGTGGCTCACCCCAACTGTTATCACCACCGACTCCTCGCTGTGCACCATCCAGAATCACATACGTTTCCTGACGTGGGTGCATGTCCTTCTGGTGCATCATCTTCTTCTCCAATCCCATATCGAGATCTTCGTCTGCGAAATGAAGGGCAGAGAAGTCCATCGGTTTCTCGGCTTGGAATCGAAGGGTGACACTCGATTGAGGGGCGGTAATCTCAGCCCAGCGCACATCACAATGATTGCCTGTCTGCTGAGGGAAGATGTAAGGATAATACATATCCGTCACAGTAGTATGATAGATACCCAAGAACTGGCTGGTCTTTCTGTCAGAATAGTTTTCCCATGGACCACGACCATAGTAGCTTACGTTCTCGAAACCCTCAGGAAGCGTCATGCGCATACCGAAACGAGGCAACTCCGGGAGTTTCTTTCCCTTGGTGTCCATACTTGCCTTTACGTCAATGCTGCCATCCTTGCGGAAGAGATAAGAGAGATGATAAGGTTGCTTGAGATCGCTCAACACCATGTCAAAGGTAATGAGCACTCCTTCCTCGGTAGGTTCTCCCACCTGACATTTCGATACATAGCGATTGGTCTGTGCGGAACGCCATACATTACTCTTCTGTGGCATCTTGTTGCCATAATCGTTGTCATTAGGCGCACGCCAGAAGTAAGGTTCCAAGGCTGTACGATTGTGCAAGACTGAAACACCATCCAAGGCATAATTGGTAAGCGCACCACTCTGCTTGTTGATTTCCGCCTTGACATTGCCTACCGTCAGCACGATATTGTTCTTCTGCGTCTCCACCTTGACATCGCCTTGTGTCTGCAAGTTAGCATTCTCTTCCAACTTACCCTCATGCAAGAATTGCTCCTTTGCCACATCATAATGAGCAGGCAAGAGATTGCTCGCCGTGCGAGTATAGGCATACACTTGAAGCGTGTATTCATCAGATTCTTTCAGCGATGGCATCTTGATGCGCACCTTGCTCTCTTGCTGTGGCAAGGTCTTCAAGCGGAAGTCGCCCGCAGCCTCCTCCTTGCCTTCCTTGCAGAGCGTCCAATGGAAGTCATAGTCGGCAAGCGTGGAGAACTGATACTCATTTCTAACAGTCAACTCGCCCTTCTTCCAGTCAAAGCCAGGGAAGATAATGTCTTGATATACTTTCTTCACCTCTAAGGCTTGCGGCTTGTAACTCATATCGGAAGCAAGGACACCATCACATCCACTGTTCATCTCCACAGGCCATACATAACTTCCCATCTCACCATTATACATCCAATAAGTACGATGGTCGGTATTCTCGTTGATGGTACGGCGGATGCCCTGGTCTTGGAAGTCCCAGATAAATCCACCTTGCAAGTTAGGCGACTTCTTGATTAAATCCCAGTAATCCTGAAGGTTTCCATTGCTATTACCTTGCGCATGAGCATACTCACACATGATGAAAGGACGCTGTTTGCCACTCTTGGCATAGGCTAACACCCTGCCCCAGTTGGGATACATGTGGCACACGATGTCGGTATTTTCCTCTTCCCAAGCTTGCTCAAACTGAACGAAACGAGTCTTGTCGTTCGCTTTCAACCAGCGATATTGCTCATGGAACACCTGTCCATTGCCACACTCATTGCCCATCGACCATCCAATGATGCTTGGGTGATTACGATCACGATAGAACATACGATGGATGCGGTCACGATGCGCAGGAGCCCATTCCTTGCGATAAGCAGGATGAGGAACGGTATCGGTGAAATAGACGCAACTGCCCATTCCGTGAGTTTCGATATTCGCCTCATCCACCACATAGATGCCATACTTGTCGCAGAGATCGAGCCACTCCGGACTATTCGGATAGTGACTGCTACGCACAGCATTGATGTTCAACTCACGCAGTCGGCGCAGATTGTCCATCATGATTTCATAGCTCTGCACATGTCCCAAGGAGTCATTATGCTCGTGCCGGTTGACACCTTTAATATATACCATCTTGCCATTGACCAGCAATCGGGCGTTCTCTATCTTCACCTCACGGAAACCTACTTGCTGGCGCACGGTGTCACCACCCAATATCATCGCCATCTGATAGAGATAAGGTTTTTCGCCACTCCATAGGTTCACCTTATTCAGTTTCTTGCTCACGTGGATGGTTGTCTCCTTGCCATCAACCTTGAAAGGCTTGGTCTCATTGAGCAACAACTTGCCACTGGCATCTCGAAGTTGAACCATCATCTTATCAGAGACTGACTTACCGGAGAAATTGCGAATGGTAACATCTGTCTCAAGCTGTCCATTGCGATAGTTATCCACAGGAGTAGCCGTAATATTGTAATCCCATACAGACACTGGGCTATAGGCTTGTAGATACACGTCACGCTCTATGCCTGTGATACGCCAAAAATCCTGATCTTCCATATAGCTTCCATCATGCCAACGATACACTTGTACCGCCATTTGATTGGCACGACCATCTATATGAATAAACTTCGTCACATCAAACTCAGCAGGGGTCTTGGAGCATTTGGTCATACCCACCTCCGTGCCATTCACCCATACTCTCGCATAGCCCGTAATGGAACCGAAATGAAGCATCACTTCCCTACCCTTCCATTGTGAAGGCACTGTGAATGAAGTACGGTAAGTGCCTACAGGATTCGGGATGTCGATGTAAGGAGGATTAGGCGACCAAGGATAGGTGATATTGGCATACAAAGGTGCGCCAAAGCCTAAGAGTTCCCAGTTGGATGGCACAGGAATCTGTGCCCACTTGGAGTCATCGAAACCTGGACGATAGAAGTCCGTAGGTGCATCCTTGATATCATCGGCATAATGGAAACGCCACTTGCCATTCAAAGACAAGGTATGTGAAGTCTTGAACCAAGCATGTGCCTGTTCCTTGCCTCGTTCAAATACCATAGGATTCTCCCATTCATGCTCATAGGCACTCACCGGGAAAGCCGAACCAAAGAGAACGGCTGATGATAGTAACAAGTTCTTGATATTCATATTTCTTTTTATGTTTTATTCACTTAGCTTATTTTACTCGATTCACCACATCCTTGGGAATATCAATGCGGATAGGTTGCACCGCACCCTTGTATTCACCATCGGCATCAGCCACAGCGACAAGCCAACAGGTGAAGGAACGGCGTGCATTGTCCCATCCTGACTCGTATGGATAGAACTTGAAAGTGGTGTCATTGATTTTCTCCACAGGACCACACACCACCTCTACACGAGGCTTCTTCTTGCCATGCTGGGAGGTTGCGTTATTGTGAGAAGCATCAGTATAGACCGCCTTGATTTGAAACGTAATACCCTTCATATCTCGCAAATCCAGTTTCATACCTCCTTGCGCCTTCTCGTCATATCCTATCATCTTGCCTTGATACTCAAAGCCAACATACTGAACTTTCTTGCCCGCCGTCTCCTTATATCGAGCCTCTGTGAGTTCCGCCATTTCCTTATCGAAATACCAGAAGGCATCATGCTTGTCGCCCTTATATATATTATAAGGTGCAGGCTGAGGGCGATTGGCTGCTGCATTCTCAGGCATCTTGCCTTTATCTGTACCATCCGTACCTATCATATCCGAATGGAATCGCTCGGCAAGCCAACCATCCTTCGGATTGAGTTTGCGCAACGTTCCATCGCTGTTCAAACGCTGTTCTAATGCCTTTTGAATGAATTTCGCAAGATACAGGGCTGTACGATTGCCACAATCGAAATGACCTCTGCCTGTATCGCAGAGGAAGGAGATGCAACTCTCTGGATACATCATGCGGAAGGAAAGGGCAGGATTCACACGAGCCTCCCACCATTCATACTCTCCTTCCACCATCAAACCAGGAATGCCATCAATGTTGCGATGACGTCCCCACTCCACATTGTCTCTGCCATAACCACAGAGATTGGTGCGAGGAGCATCACCATGGAAGGAGATGATGCAGAGCGTGCGGTTCGGATTCCAAGCCGCAAAGTTCCAGGGGAAGGTTGCCTGGGCAGAATGTCCCAAAGGAATGACAGGAGCCTTGGCTATCTCGGCATGACCGCTTTGGTCGGCGAGATTGCCCATCATCTCCTCAAAGGTATTCTGTGCGCCAGAGGTAGGATCCCAGTTGTTGGTGAAGGCAGGAGCCACCCATACCATCGCCACATCTAATTTCTTCATCTGAGCCTGGAAATTCTTGTTCTTATAGATAGCCTCCTCGGTCATATTCTGTTGCGAGAGCAGTACAGCCTTCACTTGCTTGCATCCCTCTGGCACCCAAAGGTAAGCCACAGGAGCCTTGCCTGTCTCATTGGAGACATACCCTCTCAAATCCACTGACCACTGGTACATACCACTTCCTCCCACGCCAATGGCATGAGCTGTACTTACGAAGATGCCTTGCAACAGCAAGACCATCAGCATAACGCTGATACGTATTTTTCTTAATAACATCATATTGTCATTTTAACAAACTGAATCGCAACGCTGCACCGCCTGATGACTGCAAATGGAGCTTTAATATCTTGCCAGCCTTGATAGTCTGAACTACAGTAGATACCTTGGTGCGAGTATTCAACTTAGGGTCGTCATTGTAAATCTCCACACGATATTTCTTGCCTTTCTGCAAGAAGTCGGCAGTATTGAGAGTGATGTCACGAGCCAGCAAACCAGTCATCGCTCCCACAAACCAATCATTGCCCGAGCGACGCGCCTGAACGATGTATTCGCCTATCTCGCCCTGCAAAGCCTTGCTCTCATCCCATACCGTAGGACAATACTTCCAGAAGTCCAACTCCTTTTCTCCCTTATATACATTCGGGAGGTCATACCAAAACAAGAAGGTGATAGGACTGTAATATACCACTGGCATCGCCAACTGGTGTGCCTTGGTATTCTTCACTTTACCATTGAAATAACAAGGGGTATAATCAGCAGGACCGCAGAGGAAACGGGTAAATGGCAAAATCGTATTGTGCTCTGCATCTGGCATTTCCTCGTTGCCGCCAATACCTTCTTGCGTCATCAAGTTAGGATAAGTGCGACTCCATCCCGTAGGGCGATACTCATCGTGGATATCCACCATAATGTGATGGTCGGCACACTTCTTTACGGCATTGTGAAGCCAAGTGGTCCACTCCTGCGAACCTATCTGCACAAAGCCAAACTTGATTCCACTGATGCCCCATTTCTCATAGAGTGGCAACAGCTGGTCAAGCTCCTGATACAAGGCTCTCTGGTTTACATAAACCCACACGCCGATGCCCTTGCTCTTGGCATACTGACAGAGCTTTGGCATATCAATATCGCGAGTTTCCAATACTTTCAAGGCAGAAGAAGACATCTTCATCTCCGGACCATACCAGCCTGCATCAAGCTCGATATATTGAAGACCTCTATCCACACAGAAGTCAACACCCTCCATGCAAGTCTTCATATCCAAGCGACATACACGGAAAGCCTTTCCTGGCTTAATCCAAGAGGTATCCTGTATCTGGCAAGGGGCATTGAGATTGAGCACCATCTGCTTGTTATTGATCAGGTCGATAGCCTTCTCCCCCACCATGATGAATCGCCAAGGCATATCGTATGCCGTGATGATGTCGGCAGAATCGAACATCGCCATCTGCAACTCATTGTCAGCTTTCAGCTTGAGCTTGCCTCTCACAAAGTCGGTCAAGGCAGCCTCACCAATAGCGGCATAAAGACCGTTTGCCAGTTGGAGAGTCAAAGGTCGTTCTGCTTCATCCTTCCAAGCAGCCTCGCTCTTCAAGAGTTTCACCTTATTGGCATGAGCTTGCGCCCAAGCATAGTGATAAGCCTCAGCACCAGGAGCAAAGCGGAAGGAAGTCAAGTCTTCGGTGATGTGCATGAACAAGCCGTTGGTAGCCTCAGGGAAGTGATAGCGGATAGCCACACCCTCATCGTATGCTCTCACGATGATATCGAAGAGATATTGTTGGCGCTTGTCGTAGGCTGTGCCACCTCCATCTTGATGCTTGCCGCCCTTAATCAGATGGATGGTCATCTCATTATAACAATCTCGTATCTGGGCATACTCGCCATAGACTGGCTTCCAAGTATTGTCCTCAGAACGACGATCCACACTTGTTACTTCCATACCATTGGTCCAGACGTTGCTGTTATCCACTGGTATTCCCATTGCCGACTCCACCAAGTGGTTGTCGATGTTCACACCCAGTTCACCTGCTTCTACCACAGGCTTACCTGCATAATCCAAGCTATACAGCAGTTTGCCTTCCTTCTGAGAGAAGGTAAACTGATACTTGCCATTAGGTGACTGCAAGGTTTCTACTGCTTGAGCTGCCACTGCTACTATCAGCATCAGCAACAGGAAAGGCAATCGGCGATTGATACTAAAAGAGATAGTCTTCATTATTATCTATTGAATTTGTTGTTATTATTAATTCAAGTTGTCGGAACATATAGTTTCGGCGGTCGCACAACAGCTGTTGGGCGATTAAAATCTCATTGTTCCACTCTCCAAGCAAACAAGGCGCTGGGTGGTTCCATCCTTGAGCTTCACGAGGATGCCAACGGCTCCCTTCTGCTCAGGCTCAAAGAAATCGACCGATGCGATGTCGCCCGGCTCGGTATCAGAGCTTGGCTCATATACTGTTACGAATGGATGGTTCCATGCCTCTCCCTTCTGGCGAGCCACAAAGGTAAGCACTGGCTGTTCATCTACCTTATAAGGTTGATTCGGCATGCGCTCATATTCGAGGTTGACTGGCGAGAGAGCTTGGAAGATGGTGCGGTTCTCATCTTTCTTCATCCACATGGTCATGGTGATTTCACGCTGGCCATTCATTGCCTCCACTACCTTATCATCCAGTATCTTGGTAACGAATTGCGTCTTTACACTGTTCTGCATCTCTGCGCTCTTCTTGTCATAGATATAAGAATAGGCATAGAGATGACCACCTGCAAAGGCAAGTTCCTCCGTTGGTTTCATATCGAGAGGCTGACCTGATGTGGCATCCATCACCTTCATCTCCTGTCCGAGATTGTGATAGAAGTAATCGTGGGTCTTGTCGCCACCTTCCTTCTTCTTGCTACGGAACACATCTATGTAATATCCTCCCTTAGCAGATGTCTTCACAATGGCGGTGGTACGCTGCTGCAGCGCCTGTGTCTCTGGCTCAATGAAACTTACGGTAGCGTAAGTTATCTTATCCTTAAGTTCAGAATCCTTCTGAAAAGAAAGTTTCTTTTCGGATAGCTTCTTGCTGGCAGGTTGCTCCTTGCTTACCTCTGGATAAGAGGCGACAACCTTGAAGGCATGCTGAGACATCATTACAGGATAGCTTGATACACCATCCACCACTACCGTGTTGTGGGCTGGCATCTGGGAATAATATTCCAGATAGTCCAAGCCGCTATAAAGGGTTCTGCCGATACCAGCATCAGGTCCCAATACATATCCCTTGCCATAGAGTTCGAGCGAGATGCCGTTGGCATGCTGGTGGTTGCCAAGGCTGGCATTGACGGAAGCCATCAAGTCGTGCTGCTTGTCCATGCCACTTCGCATCGCTATCCACGATACATTAGGAGCATAAAACAGGGTGCTCGTATATGCCTCGATCTCAGAGATAGGAGCTTGGGGAGCCACTGCATTCTTCAGAAGATTCATCTCAGAGATAAGATTCTTATTCTTATGGCGAGTGGCATACTTCAATACTTGGTCGATGCCACCTGTATTGAGATAACCTGGATGGGTATCGCCAAAACCTGCAATCATACGGTTAGGGAAGAGATATTCGGCAGAGGTCTTCACGGCTTCCGTCAAGATAGGACGCTGCTTGAAGAGGTCGATGCCAGCCTTCTCATCCAGCATGTTGGCGAAATCACAGATACTGCCCAGTACCGTAGTACTGTAGCCTGGCGATTCATACCAAGTCTTGCTCTTCGCATCAAAGCCGAAGTCGATGAGCTTGTTCATGCTCCACTGGCGAATACTATTTTGATTTACGATATAATCCAAGTAGTATTGCTTGCCCTTGCCATCTGCGTATGCTTGGTTATCTTGCAATACCAAGGCTATCTTCACGATGAAGTCAGCCTGAAACAAGTCCCAGTTGTTGTGAGGCACACCATTGGCGATGATGTTCTCTGCCCACTTCTTGAAACCAGCCTCGATGACGGCTTGGTCATCCTTCACGAGAGGTTTGATGAGGGGATACATCTGGGTAAGTTCGTTGATGACATCCTCGTGGATAACCTCAAAAGTAGTCATGCCCACCAAGGTTTGCTGATGACCATGGTTCAGGTCGATAGGCACATTGCGATAGGCAATACCTTTCATATAGACATCGAACACCTTCGCTGCCATCTGTCCATAGCGCATATCGCCAGTGGCAGCATAGATGCGAGCAGCGTCACGGGCGATGGTGATAATCTGACGGTTCACACCTGCCAGATTGCATCCCGTCTTGGCAGGAGAAGTCTTCTCCATCTTGCCTGTAGCCCTGCTAATGTAAGTAACGCTACCCTGCTCATCGTCATCATAAGGAATAATATCCTCCAGCTTAGGGCGATTATATTGAGATGCCGTGCTTCGTGAGCCATTATATTTCACGGTAGGACCTGCCGCTTTCGCTCCTCCAGGATGAGAGAATGTCTCGCCATTCACGAAGACATCAGATGCCTGGGTCTTCCAAAACATCTGCAAGCGAGAATAGAGCCAGTCGGGTTGCTTATCCACCTGGCTCATCACGTTCTCAATCTTAGCTTTCAACTTGGTAATCTCAGGATCCTCCACCTTCTTCTTAGCCATACCGAAAGAGGAAGAGAGGAGCATCAAGGCTGCCACATATAGTACTTTCTGTTTCATGTGATTGATTCTTATCTTTATTTGATTTTTAATAAGAATACGATTGGGGGGCGGCTTATACGTAGAACATCAGGCAATAAAACGATATAGCAACCTGCTGAACCTGGAAAACCGAGAAGATGTTTCTAATTGAGGGCATCTATATTACGATTCAATTACACAAGTTCTGTCAACGTGATAAAATGTCTGCGCATTATCTTACCACTACTTTCTTACCATTGATAAGATACAGGCCCTTTCCTACAGTTTTGACCTCTTGTCCTTGCAAATTGTAGATGCGGTCGGAAACAAGGGATTTGCTTGATACTGATACATTCTCTATGCCAGTTCCCACCGTCTTTTTTACTCCATAAAACTCAATCTCGGCCACATTGCAACTGCCTTTATCTGGACCAATATATCTCATGTAACGATAGAACTTACCAGCAGGAGCCCTCAACAGAGTGAGTTGATTCTCTACAGGAGCAGAGGCAATCGTAGCAACAGTAATAGCAGATTTGAAATCTTCCGTGTTAGAAACCTGGAACTTTCCTCCTACCATTCGAGAGGCATAGCCCACTCTAGGAGCATACTTCACATATAACAACATAGCAGAATTGCCCTCGCCCATATCGTATCCCAGCCAATCACCAGACGCATTTCTGGCATCAAAGAAAGTAGAGAGATTGCCATCCAAAGCTGCCGTAATCGTACGAGAGGAATTATTTTCATAAGAACCCTCCGAGCCGATTATAGTTCCAATAAGTTTCTCAATATCATAGGTGGTAACGGTCTTAACTGAAGAGCAGACACCTTCACCCCTGTCATTCTTGCCAGACACCTTATAATAATATGTACCATTCTCACTAATCTCATCCACAAAACTTGTGGCACGTGTTTTAGCGATACATTCATAAGATTCTCTATCAACAGAACGATAGACATAGAAGCTATCCGCATCAGCAGTAGATCTCCAAGAGAGATGCACATGGTTTGCCTCTGGCCAGGAAACCGCTAATGAAGTAGGAGCCGCAGGTCTTGAACCAGGTTCATATACCGTCCCTTCTACTTTCACATGATCAAACACAGCCTGGTACACCTTGCTAACATTACCAGAGCAACTTGCCATTCCCACATAATAGGTAGAAGGCATGCTGACAGTGCTTTCACCCACCTGATGCCAAGTTAAATTATCTCGGCTAATGTAAGTAGTAAAGAGTTTGCCCTGACGCTTGATACGCATCCACATTGGTGCCTTGCCATAATTGGTAGCTTCCTTCCAAACCGTATTTCCGTTTGAAGAAGAACGTGTACAAGTGCGAAGTATGCGGTAACCCTTTTCGCCTAACGTAATTCCCACTCTCTGCGCTCCAGCCGCTAAGGTAGAACGCATCTGAATACCGACCTTATAGAAAGCTTCTTCTGTACTAGACAGTCGCACAGTAAGAGTAGCATCACCCTTCATCTTCAGATATACAAACCCCTCAGAGTCTGCTGTTCCTCCAATGTCTTTACCAGCACCAGCTACGGCAAATGTTGAATCTTGCGCAACAGTAAAGAGCGAACCTCCCAGTGTATTGCCAATAGAAGCAAACGCCCATCTAGCAGGCAGGGCGTCGCTACCTTCTTGCGCAGTAGCACTGACCACCTCGCTAAACTCGCTGTAACCAGCCTTATTGAGCAATCTCACCTTATAATAGTAAGTTTTCCCCACTTCCACCTGTTCGTCTATATACTCATTATTGGCATAATAATCCCAGGTCTTAAGTGTAGAGAAATTCTTGCCATCCTCAGAACGATATACAACAAATCCCCTGGCATCTTCGCCCACAGGATGATTCCAGCTAATACAAATTTTCTTAAATCCATCCTCTGCCTTCAAGTTGACAGGCTTTGCTGGCACCTCAGTAAAATAAGGTGATGCTGCAGCATCTATCGTAAAGAAAAGAGTGCCATATCCCAACAAATCATTGCGTGTATCAGGGCGAGCTAATTTAGCTGCCATTGTCAGATAAGGGAACAAGCTGTCATCCATTCCTTTCACTTCCTTGTAATGATGATATACCGCCTCGAAGCTGCAAGCATCAGGACGAAGACGGAAACTATTGTTGTGAGTTGAAATATAATAGAACTTGATTCCACTCATATTATCCAGTCCACTGCAATCAACTGGCTCAAAAGGGGCATCAGTATGACCTGTGTTGTATCGACACCAGTACTCCATACCCTTCAGGAGACGGTTGTCTCCAGCGCCAAAGAGATCATCGCCCTGATTCCAACATACAAGACATGCCTGGGCTATGTCACCCAAGGTCAGTCCACCATGTACATTGTCACGTCCCATCTCTCGCATCTGACCACTAGGGTCAATGCTTCCACCAAACATGGTGCCCCAATGGGACTCATCCAACATCAACTGATAACCTTCCTGATAAATCTTCTCATCATCGAGCAATACACCAGCAGCAATAACTGCCAAGGCTGCTGGAGTGTACCAAGAAGGATGGCTGTTTGTGTAAGTGCAGAACTGGCGGCATGCGGGATAAAGAACAGTACGCACCTTAGAAAGGAAAAGATCACGGTTCTTAGCCTCCCATCCCTGATAAAAACTACCATCCGTATTGCGGAGCAACTCAGCAGCAAGTATCAGGGCACGAGATGGATACTGATAGAGTTCAGCTGTGGCGGTCTCCAAAGTGGTAGCCCATGCCGACAAGATATTTGCTGCACACTTGGCATAAGCCTCATTGCCTGTTACATGCCACTCTATGGCATTAATCATGGCAGCATAAGCGTCTTGCGCCGCACGTTGGCGCTGTCCATTACTTCCGCCTATCTCTGCACGAGCATAGGGGGTATAAGTAGGCTTGGCGAAATTATCGGCTTGCATCTCTTTCCAAAGCGAAGCCCAAGGCTCGTCACCGGCATTGACATGAGTCTTGATTCTTTCCAAGTCTGAAACTGCCAGGATACTACCTGGATGCTTGAATGTGCGTTGGGCACTGACAGTAAAGACAAATGCAACCAACATCAAAAAAATGAAAGATAATTTTCTCATTGTTTTTAAGTTAAAATGTTGAGTCCACTTTAAAAAGTGGGTTAAATTTGAATTAAACATTACATCGCCATGCTCAACATGGCTCTCACTTGCTTGCGAGAGATGAAGACATCGTGTACGAGATCCTCACTCTCCTCGCGGTTGCCCAAACGAGAAGTGGCTGTCTGTTTCATATCGTTGACTGTTATTTTTGAATTCTGCTGCAAAGGTATGAAAAAGCCTTTTAAACAGATGTATCATTTGTACCAACGATATATGTGAAACGTACCAACTATTTGCATCAACATGTACGTATATTGATTATCAACTACTTAACCTTTTCTATTTTTTTAATAATATTGTGAAAGAAGTACACCAAACATCGGAAAAGTCTGAAAAAATGGTATTCAAAAGTTGGTGAGTATGGCAACAAAGCTTTCAATGACATCGCAGCTGCCATGTACGGCAAGGAAGACGAAATTTAAATTATTTTATCCATCGCTCAACAAATGCTGCAACCGAATCGCTTAACGCTATTATGATTTCATGCTAAAAATCGTATATAAGTTCTATCATCGAAGCTCTTATTACCCTCGACGATGCCCTTGGTGGCGATAAAAGAACGGATGTTCTGAGGGTCGTTGGCAATCTGCTCTACCAATGCCGCCTCGCTCGCTGCCAGGGTTGGCTTCAGGAAAGGATAGCCATCGCTAGCCAATACTACTTCACTGGGAGATGAAACAGGCTTCGGATGCTCTTGAAAGTATGTTTCAATGCTACTTGAAGCAGGCTTCATTTTCAACGCTACAATCTTCACTCCCTCCCGATAAACCGGGAATCCATCGATAACCGTATAGATCTGGTTCTGCCTGCGAGATAAGCATCATGGCATATCTTCCGTTCTTCATATCAGGATTGAGATGCTTCGAAGTCTTGCTCGTACTGCCATCAATCACTGCGATGAAATCATCGGTAACTACCATTCCATCCTCACAAGTTTCCGGGCTTTTCTTTCCTACAATACAGCTTTCTATAATGTCCATCTTTGCAATACTTTAAATAAAACATTGCAAAGATAGGTTTTTTTCCAGAAAGAATCAAGATTTTTTATCTGTTATTTTCAGATACAAGGTTTTTCCATGTTATTTCCAGATAAGTGCTTATAGGCGTAATACTCTGCCATGTAACGCATCTTGCGGGTCTTTCCATCCACCTGAATCAGCGCATTCTGGGTCCATCCCCATGGCGAAATGCCGTTATCCTTCAAGATGAAGTTCCAGTTGTAATACTCATTGAAGGTTGTGCCAAAAGCCACAAATCGGATTCCTTTACTCTGTTCTTTCACATCAGCCACCACCTTTCCCCTGGCTTTGCCCGACAAGGCAGTCTGGGCTTTCTTCCAAGACTGTTCCTGAGTGGTAGAATACGATGTAACTTTCTGAGCACTCATATACAAGCATGCCATCAACAGGATAGTAGTTAGAAAAAACTTCGACCTGTACGGTTGAATAATTTTAATATATAAACCTAAACCTTAGTTGCAAGTCTCAATCATTTCAATGCCTTTGCCCTCATCAATGCCTCCAGATAGCCAAATCGTAGAGCAGTTTGTTGCCTCCGTTCTTGGCAGCCCAAAACATCATGTCGAGATTCATCATATTGTCCATGATGGTATTGTGAGGCCAGTTGCGGGGTTTTACCTCTCTCGGCCAGCTCAATATCGCACCTACGACAGGATTGAAAAGCGTAGCGAGGGAATCAGCAAAAGCGAGAATCACATCTTTATATTCCTGAGAATGATTTACCTCATATCCCTTGCCGTAGGAGCAGAATATCAAAAAAAGTATTCTTCCTATTTTCATCGTTATTGTTTATTATTAATACGAATCAAATAAGAAGAATACTTATTAACAAATTCTTTTGGATGCAATAAATAATTGATTTTCCCTGCATCAGGGGATTAAGAGAGAAGAATTACAACGTAAAACGATAGCCCACAGAAACCGTAAAGGCATTCGTCTTAGGCTGGCTTGGCATATTGGCCATCTTATCCACCTTGCTCAATCCTAACTGATATCTCGCATCCAATATCACATTCTGATACTCGTAAGCCACGCCAATCGGAATAGCAACATCACATTTCTTAGCTGGCCATTTCCCATCAAAGGATTCTTTCTCCTCATACACCGAATGGCCGGAATTATCAATCGTAATTTCCGAAGAATCCCCCTTATATTTAGCATCACCCAAGAGGAAGCCAGCCTGTACGCCCAGCAGCAAAGCCAACTGGCGTGTGACGTAGGCCTTCACCATCAGAGGCACTTGAATATAGTTCAAGTCCACGTGCTGGTTGTTATACCCCGTCAGCACCGTCTTGCCATTGTCCTTACTTTCCGTCTGATAACTTGGCCATCGGAAGCCCTGTTTGGCATAATAAGCTCCCAAGCTGATGCCCACCTGTTCAGTAGCCCGATATTCGAAATCAACACCGCCCATAAATCCAGCTTGATATTTGGATTTCATATAGTCAGCATTTTCTTCAGTCGTGAAATAGATTTTATTATTACTCCAATTAGAGAGCACCACACCAATGCGAGGGATAACAGATATTTTCCCCACAGGATTTTCTACATCTTGCGCCACGGCTGTCATTACAGAAAGCACCATCAAGGCGACTGCCATCATATACTTTTTCATACTATTCATATTTTGAGAATGATTATATAAGAAAAACGGCACAATTCCATAAATATTGCATCAAGAATCTGCAATTTTTCTTATGACGCATTCCCATATTTCTTAAGTTTCTTATTCGTTATGCAAACGAAGCTGATTATCCAAGCAAGTAACTTTAGTTAAAGTTCAATAATAAATATCACTTTAATTATCAGACATTTGGAAATATCTTTGAAAAAGATTATCTTTGTGCAAGATATTTCTAACGCAAAGCTTATGGAATTTAAGAAACTCATAGATAGAGGGGCAGAATTAGAGCGAATGAATGAAGCCCTTCATAGAGAAGATACTCAGTTTATCGTCATTTATGGTAGGCGTAGAATCGGTAAGTCAGAGCTTATCAAACGCATCGTCAAAGCACGGCATAAGGCGATTTACTTTTTGAGCGACACTTCGTCAGAGACTGTTCAACGTGTAGCTTTTTCCAAAGTTGCAGCTTCTGTAATAGATGGTTTTGACAAAGTGATTTACCCAGATTGGGAAACTTTGTTTAGAAGTTTCAACAATCAGCTCTCTGAGCGTATGTTGGTCTGCTTGGATGAGTTCCCTTATTTGGTGAAAAGTTGTGATGTACTTCCCTCCATCATTCAGAAACTCCTGAATGAGAAAATATTGAAGTTTGATTTGGTATTGTGTGGCTCTTCTCAGCAGTTGATGCATGGGTATGTACTCAACCGACAGTCGCCCCTCTATGGTCTTGCCAATGAAATTATGAAGATGCAGCCTATTCCTGCCCAATATATGAGTATGGCTATGGAATGTGATGCTGTGCAAGCCGTGGAGGAATATGCTATTTGGGGAGGAGTGCCTCGTTATTGGGAATTGCGTAGGGATTATCCTGATAAGGAAACGGCCATTCGTAAGGTATTGCTTGATTCGCAGGGACCTTTGATAGAAGAACCTCAACGCCTACTTCGTGATGATATGAGAGATACAGTGCAGGCATCTACTTTGTTGACTATTATAGGCAATGGTGCCAACAAATTGTCTGAAATTGCAAATAGGGCAGGTAAAGATAGCAGCACGATTTCTGAACCTTTAAGCAAGTTGCGAGAACTTGGCTATGTTAGTCGAGAGGTTCCTTTTGGTGAGAGTCCTAAGAAAAGTAAGAAGGGAATTTATCATATCAATGATTCTCTTTTACGTTTTCACTATCAGTTTATTGTGCCTTATCGTTCTATTTTGGAATTAGGAAGAATGGATATAGTGATGCAAGTGGTTCTATCTCAACTTCCACAATTTATAGGTCAATGCTGGGAATTACTTTGTCGTGAATATGTTAGTGGAAATATTATAGATGGCATAGCCTACAATGTCGCATCTCGTTGGTGGGGTAAGATATTTCCGCCAGAAAATAAGGATGGAAAGATGGTTGAGTTGGATGTTGTGGCAGAGTCTATTGATAAGAAGCATATCTTGGTAGGAGAATGTAAATGGACGCACGATGAAGATGCCGACAGGCTCATGAATGTTTTGGAGCAGAAAGCTAAGTACTTGCCTTTTATTAAGAAAGGGCAGGAAATTCATCTTGTGCTATTCTTAAAGGAGCCTCCAACTCATTGTGCTAAGGATATGCGAGTATTCCTGCCAAGTGATGTTATGAAGGTTTAGTTGGTGTAGGAAATAGCCGATAACGTGCGAAAACATACTTAAAAAATGTCGTTATTCTGCGCCAAATGCCTTTTTTAACCCATTTGGCGCAAAATAACGACTAAGCGTATGGCACAATAGGACTTTGATTTGTTTGGCAATCTAACCCATTATCAAATACCTTGTATGAAGTTTTTGTTCATCAGATCAGATGTTTGTCCGTCTTCTCTGCCTGGGTATTTTTTCTCCCTGCCCACGCAAGAATTTTCCGTGGGCAGGGAAAAATAAAAGTGGGTACAGGGACGAAAAAAATGAAACCTAATTCCTCGAAAATTACAGACGGATGAAGAAGCGCTTTTTGGCAACTTAACGATGCGCATCATTAGACTTCAATAAAGCGCATCATTAGACCTTAATAAAACGCATCGTTAGAGCTTATAAATGTGCTTCCTTTGAGGAAATGCTGGCGCCTACGATAATGTGATACAACATTGACATGGGATTTTAGAAAGTACTACACAATTCATAGTTAGTACTACGTCCTCCTTCATCCGTCTGTCTCAATACTCCCTTAGCCATCAAGTCCTTGATGTCTCGGTTGGCTGTATCTTGCGAACAATGGTTGATTTTGTACCATTTCGAAGAATTGAGTTTTCCCTTGAAGCCATCCAAGAGCATGTTGAGCACCTTGCGCTGACGGGCATTAAAAGCTATTGTGCGATGCTTATCCCAAAACTGAGCCTTACGAACTACATTCTCCGTCTTTTGCAAGGCATTTGCCAAAGCCGCCTTCAAAGTCTGCAAAAACCATTGTATCCATGGAGTAATGTCCAAGTCGCCTTTCTGCGCTTGCTCCAAGTGGTCGTAATATTCCTTGCGATGATTTAGTATCTCTGAAGAAAGACTATAATAACGTTGGGAAGTTTGGTCGGCACGGGAAAGCAACAGTTCGGTCAAGGTTCTACAAAGCCGTCCATTGCCATCGTCGAATGGATGAACCGTCACAAACCAAAGATGTACCACAGCTACCTTGACCAATGGGTCTATACTTTCCTCTTTATTTATCCAATCCATCAATTCCGCCATCATCATAGGAACATCCTTGCTCGCAGGTGCCTCATAATGTACTTTCTCATGACCCAATGCACCCGAAACCACTTGCATTGGTTCATCGCCCACTCGCCACTGAGCTACAGCTATCTTATGGATACCACTTCTCCCTGTAGGAAATAAAGCCGCATGCCAAGAAAATAAACGTTCAGCATCCAAAGATATAGCATAATGCTGCACGGCATCCAGCATCACTTGCACCACTCCCTCTGTATAATGGTCGGTCACAGGCAAGCCTTCATACTCCAATCCTAACTGTCGAGCTACAGAAGAGCGCACACTATCCCTATTCAAGTTCTCACCCTCTATCCTTGCCGAATGCACGATTTCTTGTGTTAAGGAGTCGAGCATGGATTGGTTTCGCTCCTCGAAACCAAACATGGAAAGCCTGCCCAGCAACTTTCCCCTCAGCATATTCACTTCTGCCAAGCTATTGCTAAAACAGGCATTGTCCCAAGTCATGTGAGGCCAATCCTCTTGCTGCCAAATATACATTGTTGCTTCCCTCATAATTGATTCTTTTGGCGCAAATATAAAGCATTTTATCGGATTATGCAAGTTTTGCGGAGATTATTCGCATTATTCTCCGCATTTTTGCGGAGAATAGGAGAAATTAGCATCGCTATAGCGACTAAATCGAGTAGAAAAAAGCCCGTGGCTATACAACAAGAACAATCCCTATAACGATGATAAACCATTGCTATAGGGATTGCTTAAAAATTAATTAGAAAGGCTAACTTTTCCATTCTCTGAGCAGACGATGCGCTGCTCAATTCCATTCTTCAGTTTCACGATGATGCCCACGGCACCCTGCTCGCTTGGCGTAAAGTAATCTACCGATGCGATATCGCCCGGTTCTGTATCAGAACTTGGCTCATATACGCAGACGAAAGGATGATTCCACGCCTCACCTTTCTGGCGAGCCACAAAGGTCAATACCGGCTGGTCGATTACCTTATAAGGCAGGTTAGGCATACGTTCGTATTCTCTGTTTTCAGGAGAAAGCGCCTGAAAGATGGTGCGGTTTTCATCTGCCTTCATCCACATCGTCATCGTAATCTCCTTCTGGTTGTCCATCGCTGCCACCACCTTCTCATCTTCTATCCTGGTTACAAACTGGGTCTTTATAGAAGAGGTCATTTCGGCACTCACCTTATTATATATATAGGAATAAGCATAGAGATGACCACCGGCAAAGGCGAGTTCCTCGGTTGGCTTCATATCGAGCACCTTACCGCTTGCCGCATCCATCACCTTCATCTCCTGTCCCAAGTTGTGATAGAAGTAATCGTGGGTCTTGTCGCCCCCTTCCTTCTTTCGGCTGCGGAATACATCGATGTAATAACCGCCCTTATCGCTGGTCTTCACGATGGCGGTAGTACGCTGCTGTTCTGCCTGAGTTTCTGGTTCAAGGAAGCTTACAGTAGCATAGGTCATCTTTTCCTTTTGTTCAGAGAGTTTCTTGCTGGCAGGCTTCTCTGCACTTACTTCAGGATAGACAGAAATAACCTTGAAGGCATGCTGCGACATCATCACAGGATAGCTCGATACACCATCCACTACCACTGTATTATGGGCTGGCATCTGGGAATAATACTCTGAATAATCCAATCCGCTATAGAGATGCCTTCCGATTCCTGCATCAGGCCCGAGCACATAGCCCTTACCATAAAGTTCCAAGGAGATGCCATTGGCATGGGCATGATTACCTAAGCTGGCATTGATGGAAGCCATCAAGTCGTGCTGCTTGTCCATACCCGTACGCATCGCAATCCATGATACATTAGGAGCATAAAACATCGTGCTGGTATATTTCTCGATTTCTGATATTGGAGCATCGCTTGAAACGGCACTCTTGAAGAGATTCATCTCTGCGATAAGACGCTTGTTCTTATGTCGGGTGGCATATTTCAGGATGTTATCGGCTCCACCCTGGTTCAGATAGCCCGGATGGGTATCGCCGAAACCTGCTATCATACGGTTTGGAAAGAGATATTCGGCAGAGGCCTTCACACCGTCTATCAAGATAGGACGCTGCTTGAACATATCAATTCCCGCCTTTTCATCGAGCATATTGGTAAAATCGCAGAGGGTGCTAAGCACCGTGGTGCTATAACCAGGAGATTCGTACCAGGTTTTTGCCTTCTGATCGAAACCAAAGTCGATGAGTTTGTTCAGGCTCCACTGTCGGATACTGTTCTGACTCACCACATAATCCAGATAATACTGCTTGCCCTTGCCGTCTGTATAAGCCTGGTTATCCTGTAAGATCAAAGCTATCTTCACGATGAAATCTGCCTGAAAGAGGTCCCAGTTGTTATGAGGCACACCATTGGCGATGATATTCTCTGCCCACTTCTTGAAACCTGCCTCGATGATAGACTGGTCTTCCTTGACGAGATTTCGGATAAGTGGATACATCTGGGTGAGTTCGTTGATGATGTCTTCGTGGATAACCTCGAAGGTAGTCATTCCCACCAGTGTTTGCTGATGACCGTGGTTCAGGTCGATAGGCACATTGCGATAGGCGATGCCTTTCATATAGACATCAAACACCTTAGCCGCCATCTTGCCGTATCGCATATCGCCGGTAGCGGCATAGACGCGGGCAGCATCTCGGGCGATGCTCATAATCTGTCGATTCACGCTGGCGATATTACAGCCCGTCTTGGCTGGTGAAGTTTTCTCCATCTTGCCAGAAGCCTTGCTTACATAGGTTACATTCCCCAATTCATCGTCATCGAATGGAATCATATCTTCCAGGCGGGGACGATTGTATTGCGAAGCCGTTCCACGGGTGCCATTATATTTCACGGTGGGTTCCGGGGCACGTTCTCCCCCCACCTTCGCAAAGGTTTCACCATTTATGAAGACATCAGAAGCGTGGGTGTTCCAGAACATCTGCAGTCGGGAGTAGAGCCAGTCGGGCTGTGCATCCACCTTCTGCATCACGTTTTCTATCTTTCCCTTAAGCTTGCTTATCTCAGGGTCTTCCACTTTCTTTTTCCCCTTGGCAAAAATATCAGAAGCATTTACTAAGAGTAAGCAAGCCGCTAAAATCATATATAAAACTTTCTGTTTCATGCGTTTTTTCTTTTGCTTTACTAATAATACGATTGGGAAGGAGGAAATACGTAGCCTTTTATAGAGTTCTTAATTGTGTTAAAAATACTTTTTCTATAAAAGCAATTCTTTAGAGAACAACTTTTTTCTGATTCCAAATAAAAATTCCTTTCTGAGAAGGTCTCACTTTGCCATGATTTCGCCCTTCCAAGTCATAATAGACATCATTTAGCCGTGCCCTTGAGATGTTTACCTCTTGGATTCCTGTGGCTTCTTTTTTTTTAATCTGCAAAGTATAGTTTCCAGATCCTATTTTCAAATAAGCCTTTCCATCTTTGTATTCTACAGCAACGACACCATTCTCGCCATTTTTCACATCCTTTCCATTTTCAAACACGCTCTGATGATTCAAGCAAGGCAGAACGATATTTGCCTGACTATTTGCAGGAATCGCAAAAGTATAATTCATCTCGTCATCACCCCCACGTTCATAATGGCAACGAATATTTCCATAGATGCTGCGTGTCGTTACATCCAAATGATTCATATCTTCAGGAATCCATGGTTCGATACGAACTATATCAAAACCATTACCATCATTCCGAATGCCACCCAACTGAGAGAAGAACCATTCCTCGATATGATCCATCATACAGTGATTCTGGGAGAAAGCTCCAACATCCCAATATTCAGGAGTGGTAGTGTAACCCTGTTTTACCCAATATCCATAGCTTGGACAATCGGTCTGATTTGCCATCTGATAAACAATATCATTATATCCATACTTCGCTAAAGACATAAACAAAGGTTTCAAACCGATTTCACCAGTCTTGATCTTATAGTTGTCTTTCTTCACACGCTCAGCCAACTTAGCAGCTACCAACTCTTCATTTTCCTGATCTACGAGTCCGTAATAGAGAGGCATGGCAAATTCAGATTGCTGTCCGTATTCATAAACTCCATCCTTATAAAAGCGTTCATTGAAAGCTTTCTTCGTATTCTGAGCCTGAGTGAGGAATCCCTTTGCATCTACATCCTTACCAAGGAAAGAAGCAATCTCCGCCATCGCATTCAACATATAATAATAGGTGGTGGTAATGGTAAACTCACCAGGAACCATTGGATTGACTCCTGCCGTTTCCTGTCCCCAGTCACTTAACACACTATAATTGCGTCCTGGCATGATATGATTCACCGTCTTGGAAGCATAATAATCCATCAGCTTTTTCATCTGAGGATAGAACTTGGTCATAGTTGTCATATCACCATAGGTTTTCCAATTGCGATAAGGTACCAAGATGGCAGCTCCACCCCAGTTTGGATCATCATCATATACCGACATAAAGTGGGGAACGGTACTTGGAACCCTTCCGTTACTGTACTGTGCATCAAAACAATCCTGTACTACTTTCTTGAAGAAATTTTCCATGTCATAATTATAGACCAAGGAATTGTACATCTCATTAGGAACATCCAGCCATCCCAATTTTTCTCGATGAGGACAATCGGTGATACTATTATACAACTGACTCTGGATGGCATCACGACAGATGATATGTATATCATTGAGCAATGAGTTGTTAGTTTCGAAAGTACCTGCCAAGTTCATATCACTACGCAAACGCAAAGCCGTAAAATCTTCCGGCTTAGGAGCCTCATCCAGACCTATAATCTGAAGATAACGGAAGCCATGGTACATAAACTCAGGTCCCCATTCCTCGCCATTTTCCTTGCCTGCAAAAGTATAAGTTTCATACGTATCTGCAGGACCAGTATAGTAATTCTCCATGAAGATAGATCTATCAGCATTCAGACTTTCTCCCTCACGAAGAGTGATAACCTGTCCGCTCTTACCTTTCAGTTTAAAACGGTACTGCCCAGCAAAGTTTCTTCCGAAATCAACGACATAGAGATGGTAGCCGCCACTATATACACTCTTCACACCTACCGCTTTCCATTCTTCCACTACTCGAACCGGTTCATGCTGGCGAGCTTTCAGGACGCCCAATCCACTGGCCTGACTACTTCTGAAAGAAGGAGAGGCTACCACTTCTACAGGATTCCAAGTACTTACATCATAGAAAGCCTGGCCAATACCAGCTATTTCTTTACGGGCATCATAGTCTTCACCGCCCCACCAGTTACTTCCCAATGTAGGCGAAGGTGTACTTGTCCACTGCTCATCAGTCAGAATCACATCAGATGTTCCATCCTCATAATCAATATGCAATTCAGCCTTCAAAGCCTTATCTCCAGTGTTCACCACTTCTCCTTTGGAGAATCTTCCATTCAGCTTATCAACATGAAAGATGCCACCCGCAACGCGAGCTATCAGCGTATTGGCACCTTGCAAAACCATAGAAGTAACATCGTATGTAGAATAAAGTATCGTCTTTTCATACTCGCTCTCTCCTGGTTCCAGTTTGTTTTCGGTAACTGGTTTTCCATTTAGAGTCATATCAAATACTCCCAATGCCGAAGCATAGATTCTTGCCCGCTTGACATTCTTTCCACTCGCAACAGTAAAGTTTCTGCCAAGATAAGGAATTACCTGAGATGTATTGATGAAACTTGGAGCAACTCCATCAACCACTTTATGCTTTACAGAATATTTCTTGTTATCATCTGATGTCTGGATGGTATAAGAACTTGGGAAGTTAGCTGCTTCTGTACCGCTCGCAGCCTTATCATCCTGTCGTGGATAAAGCACAATACGGTTGATGTCCATTACCTTACCCAAGTCGGCAATGACATACACATGCTGGCTATTATTATTTTTTTGAGTTGTAGTATATCCCAAAGTTGTCCCCTGAACAACTCCATCATTAAGATAGTTTAAGTTCCAGTTACCAATCGTCCAGGTATCGCTCGCACTGAAGGTAGCCTTACGGGCCACATTTTCTTCTCCGCTATAGATTTCCATTTCTGCCAACTGTAAGAAATAGAACTTGGAATCTGTGGAAGCTGGAAGTCCCAACTTGGTGACATCAAGTTTGACATACCTGCATAAAGTCTGGAGCGGAATTTCCACCTTTGCATTACAGGTTTTGGCAGGTTGTATCCATTGCGCTTTCCACTCATTGGCATTGAGGAAAGCAGTTTCGAAAGTGCCCTCTGAGGCTACTGATGCTTTACCATTATTATCATAGACTGTAACCGTCCAAGAATAAGGGGAACATGACACAAGGGGACTTCCTGCGTATGTAATCTGATTTTGCAAAGCAGACTCAACCTTTCCTGATTTCCAAACTTCTGCTCCAGAAGCAGACCTTACAACTAATTCGTATGCAGACTGCAGGAAACCTCTCTCGTCACTTTCCGTCTGCCAACTGAAAGTTGGATTTGAAGTATCTATCCCTACAGGATTAGGTAATCCATTTACTTTCAGGTTAACAGGCAAGAAGTTGGCCTGACACACTTGGCAAACAGCCAAAAAACACAATATAAACAGTTTTGATTTCATCATATAAACTAAAAGTTAAACAGGGTTCGTTATATATAAAGTTATAGGTTTAATTACACATTATATCGCCTGAAGCATCATTCTGATTTTCTTGCGGGAAGTGAGCAACTGGGATTCGACGGTACGCTTAGAAACATTCAATTCCTTTGCAATCTCTCCTGCGCATTTACCGTCAAAGAGAGTCATACGATAAACCTTGGCACAGGAAGGAGTCAGTTGATCCACACAATAATTGACCATACGCAGCGTATCATGATACTCTACGACACGCTCTACGGCACAATGCTGCAATTCCTGCTCATACGCCACATTCTCTTCCACCTTGTGACGACATACTCTACGGCGCAGGATATTCATGACTTCATGATTGGTTATGGTGAAGACAAATGACCGGATGGTTGTCTTATTGATGATGCCGTCATAGGTCATCAACTTGACAAACACATCCTGCACCAAGTCTTCAGCTTCCTGCCAATTGCCCAAGCGAGCTAAAGCAAAGTTGACAAGCTTTACTTGATATTCCTTATAAAAGTCAGCAATCATCTGTTGCTGGGTTACAGTTGTTGGTTTCATGTTGTACGTTGGTTTAGTTTACGGCTGCAAAATTAGAGAATAATCCCATATGCCTATGTGTGAACCGTAACAAAAACACATATCAAACGTAACAACACCCTTTTTACCCCCTATATTGGGAAGGAACAACGCCAAACATGTCCTTAAAATGCTTGGTAAAGTTCTGCGGAGTGGCAAAACCTGTAAGATAGCAGACTTCAGAAACATTGCGCTGTCCGCTCTTCAAAAGTTCAGCCGCAGCCTTCAAACGTACCGTTCTGATAAAGTCGGAAGGAGTTTGTCCTGTCAAAGCTTTCATCTTACGATATAGGCTCATTCTCGACATCGCCATATCAGCGGCAAGCGAATCTGTAGTATAATCAGAATCCGTGATATTCTTTTCTATCAAAGAGATGATTTCTTTCAGGAACTTCTCATCAGGAGCCGAGTCGGCAATGTTTTTGACATCCAGCGAAGCACTATGTGAGAAATCATGTATTCTCTTTTCCTGCTTCTCCAGGAGATTACTGATGCGAGCAAGGAGTACATCCATATCAAACGGCTTGGCGATATAGGCATCAGCTCCCACCTTGTAGCCTTCCGCCCGCCCCTCATCCGTACTCCATGCCGTAAGAAGAATGACCGGAATATGGGAAGTCTGCAGATTTTCCTTGATGCGACGACACATTTCGGTGCCACTCATCCGCGGCATCATCACATCGGTAATGATGAGGTCTGGATTGTGTTCTTCTGCCATCATAGCACCCTGCAAGCCATCTTCCGCCATCAATACCTTATTATATATATGAGACAGTTCCTTGACCAGATACTGACGGAACCCATCATTATCCTCTACCACCAATATCCTCTTATCGATAAACTGATGATTTCCCAATTGATGCCCCAAAGAAGCAACCGCCTGACGATTAGCAGCAGACTGCTGTTTAGAAGAATCATCCGTCTGGCGATTCAAAGAAGCCTCATGAGTTTCTGCTTTTAGATCGGCAGGTAATTCTACAATAAATCGGGAGCCTTCGCCTTCTTTACTTTCCAAAGAGATTTTACCCTGGTGCAACTTCACATACTCTGCCACCATGTTCAAGCCGATGCCAGATCCCACATTCGTAGTTTTCTGGTCGGCAGAACGGAAGAATCGGTCGAACACACGTTTCTGGTCTTCAGGAGAGATGCCGCAACCCGTATCCACCACCTCCATGCGCACAAAACGGCGGTCATCACAGGCAGTCTGACTTAATTCAACCCTAACCTTTCCTCCCGAAGGAGTATATTTGAAGGCATTAGACAAGAGATTATTCAGGATTTTAGCCACTTTGTCACGATCAAAGCACATAAAGATACCGTCTGAATGGTCATTTACATCCAGACTCACCTGCTTTTGCTCAGCCAAAGATTGAAACTTCATGGTAGTATATTCCACGAATTCACCGAAGATTCCGCTCCGTAAGTTAAGGCTTTCTCCATTCGTTTCCATCTTACGAAAATCGAGCAACTGGTTGACCAACTGCAACAGATCGCCTGCATTCTTGCTCACACCCTTCAACTGTTGGCGAGTTTCCTCATCAGCAGTACGCTTCAGCACACTACCCACAGGAGTGATAATGAGCGTAAGGAGCGTACGGAATTCATGGGTGATATTGGTAAAGAAACGGTATTTCATTTCCTCCAGTTCCTTGTTTTTTTCCACCTCCATTCGCTGGCGATCCCGCTTCATCTTCCTGCTGATGAGCCAGAAGATAGCACCGCCGATAAGCAGCAAGTAACACAACTTAGCCCACCAGGTGGCCCAGAAAGGAGGTTGTATGACAATCAGAAGTCTGATGGACTGTTGACTCCATTGCTTATCAAAGCCAGCAGAAAATACCTCGAGTTCATACTCGCCAGGAGCCAGATTGGTATAGCTCACCTTGCCAATACCATCCTGCGGACTACTTTCCACCCAATCAGCATTGACTCCTTTCAACCTATATTTATAATAGGTATGGCGAGGCATGTCAAAATTCAGGCCAGAGAAATAAACCGTGATAAAGTTCTCATCATATCGCAACACGACCCTTCTTGTAGAAGACAGGGCTTTCTCCAACAAGACTCTTCCGTTCAGTTCTTTACCCGGCAATACCTCCTGTTCATTCACAAAGAGGGAAGTGAAAACTGGGTGGCCTGAATATTTCAAATTCTGAATATTAGAAGGATCCACTACATAAAAACCATTCTGGCTGCCAAAAAGGAGTTTACCTCCAACAAGATGGGTCGTTGCCATCCAGTTGAAGCTACAATCGCCCAACTTATTCTGTTCATCAAAGACTGCTAATCTGAAGTTCTGCTCATCCAAACGAGAAAAGCGGCACAAGCCATTGGCAGTAGTCACCCATACATTTCCAAACTGATCCTCGATGATTCCATTGATCATCTCATTGGGCATTCCATTTTTCAAACCGTAATGGAATACCTTTCTGCTATTCGGGTTCAAGACAAACACACCGTTCAGAGAACCTATCCATATCCAACCCTGACTGTCAACCAGCAAGGCCTTGCAGGGTCCACTGAGCAGATTCTGCATCTCCACATCATCCACGAGATTCTGAGGAGACAGAAACTTCTTATCTTTCAGAGAATAAGCAAAGAATCCCTGCGAAGTGGCTGCCCAGATAACGTCATTCTTATCTATCCGGAACTCATTGACCACCTTATATTTTTCCAGATGCTTATCTTTCAGAGGATGGATGCGGCAATTCTCATCCAAGACACCTATGCCACCATGAAAGCTTACCCAAATGCGATGATGCGCATCTTCCTGAAACTCTCTTACGATATTGTAGTTAATGTCTTTCTGCGGAATACTACCTTGCATGAAATGGTGAGTTGTCAGACCATCCCACATATAAAATCCCTGCTTAAAGGTTCCTACCCAAACACGATTACGGCTATCCACCATACTGCGGATGAAATCAGTGCCACTCACAGGCAATGGCTTCAATTGCATCTGAGGCATCAGGAGCTGATACACATGATGAGAAGTCACGGCCAAAGGTTTTCCTCCCTTTCCGTCATTGAGGCGAACACTGCCATCAGACAAGCCAAGTTGCTGATAGATGACGTAGGGGAAACGCTGCATATTGGAATTATAAAAGAATATACCATGGTTTGCCATTCCGATCATCAGATTACCATCCCGGTAAGCAATCGTCTGCACACCATCTCTTACAACATCTCCATTCATCATCTCATATTCTGACTGGAGCATCGTATTTCCATCTGCCGACAGAGCCAACAAGCCCGCACTGCGAAGTCCTACATAACAGATTTTCGGAGAAGCAGCACACAACGTGACCGCAACATCCTTATCATTCACATATCTGTATTGCCATTGATGGGTCAAAGAATGCCATGAAGCAACACCATGATTCCACATCACCCATAGTTGTTCTGAGTTTTGTGAAAACTGCACGAAATCACGCGCCAGCATTTCACCATTCCACAGAAGTTGACTATGAAGAACCTTTGTCATCGCCGCATTCCAGCACATAATCTTTCCATCATGATAGACAAACCAATGATTACCTGCCCAATTAGCCACATCCCGTAATCCCTTGGCACGCACACGCACGGCAACAGCCTTTCCTTTTGAATTTCCCTCCCGATGAAAGACTTTCCCTGAAACGGTCACAAACCAGAAATCTTTAGCTGAATCAATAAATAAATTACGGATACGTTCTTTGATGCCCATAGAAGCAAGCAATCCCCTGATATCGCCAACATATCTTTCTGTGGTCAAATCGAAAACCAACATCTGTCCTGATTCCTTAATCCAAACCCGCTGCTGACCATCCACATAAGCCGTTGGCAAGGCTGCCACATAATCCATAGGATACATCTCGCTTACCACAGGAGGAAAAGAGCGGAAGGTGCAACCATCAAAGAATGACAGACTGGATGAAGTACGGACACACAATCTTCCATCCGGAAGCCAAAGTTGCGACTTGATTTCATTGTCAGGCAAGCCGATAGAGGTGTTCAATAAGCGATAGATATAGTGGGCACTTATCGGCAGACAGCAAGTGCATATAAAAAGTATTATCAGGATTAGGTTCTTCATTTCTATGAGATATGATTTATATTTAAGTGCAAAAATAACAATAATAATCGAATTTTCACCATAAAACATCAAAAAAATCGTTTATAATAAGTAATCAGCGTGTACTTATTTGTATAAGGAAACAAAGAATAAGAAAACAAAGATAAATTAAAAACATAAACTATATGAAAAAAAATCGATTACTCGTCGTTTTTGCAGCTTTGCTCAATGTCTTAGGAATGTGGGCAGATGGTGCAAATCTCAAGTTGCATTTCAACTTTGAAAATGCAACTGGCGGAAATGTCAAAGAAGTCATTTCCGGGGGAAACATTGTTGGCACTTTGATGAATAACGCCAAAGTGGAAACAATGGGAAAATATCATGTACTGAACCTGGGGTCGGAAAATGGATATTTTGACATGGGCGAAGGTACAGGAAAAGTATTGGCTGGATGCAGCGACTTCTCCATCAGTATGTATTATTACGTAAATGCTACCCAAGACATTACTGGCTTGGGTAACTTCCTATTTACTTTCAGTAATAATCCTGCATGTACCCAAACTGAAGGTTGCTACTATTTCTATACGCTCAATACCCAGCGAGTGGGTTCTTCAGCAGCAGGATATGGCAGCGAGAAAAGTGTCAATGCCACACAGGTTTCCCCAAAAGGAAATTGGGTAAACGTAGTCTATGTGCAAAAGGGCACAGAAGGAACTCTCTATGTAAATGGTCAGAAGAAAGCGAGCGCAACAAGCAATAAGATTTCAGAAGTATTTGGTACAGAAGCGCCTAAATACAACTGGATAGGCCGCTCTCCTTTTGACAATGATGTATATTTAAAAAACACCAAGGTGGCAGATATCCGTATTTATGACGGAGCACTGACAGGAAGCGAAGTGACCCAATTGGCTTTAGCTGCTGATGACTACGATAACGAATTCCGTCACGGCACACAAGGCAATCTGACTACGCTGAACACAACTTTAAAAGAAGCTTCTACACTCATCAATGGTGATATCAGTATCTATACTGCTGATGCAGTAGCCATGCTTTCAGACACCTACGAACTCATTAAGGCTAAGAGCGAGAAAGAAACTCTGTCACAATTCGTGATAGACGAATATGTGGCAGACCTGAAGGCAGCTATCCAAAATGTGAAAGCTACACAAGGAATGATTTTCACAGATACTGAACTGATGCCAGCCTATGATTCAAGCCGTGGCTTCCGTCATCCAGGAGGACTACATACCAATGCTGACTTCGAACGCATCAAGGCACAACTGGCTGCCGGTAATGAGAAGGTGACCAAGGCTTATAACATCTTGAAGAATGCAGAATTTGCACAACCTACCTGTGCAACATGGCCAGTAGAAACCATCATCCGTGGCGGTAGCTCTGGTCAGAATTATATCAATGCTGCCCGTGGTGCAACCATCGCTTATCAGAATGCACTCCGTTGGAAGATAGAAGGAAATGAAGCGTGCGCCAAACATGCCGTTGATGTATTGATGGCTTGGGCCAACACCTGCAAAGGTATCGGTGGCGACAGTAACTTCGCTCTTGCAGGAGGTCTTTATGGATATGAATTTGCACAAGCTGCAGAATTGATGCGTGACTACGAAGGATGGAAAGCCAAGGATTTCGAGACATTCAAAAGATGGATGCTGGATCTCTGGTATCCCACTATCATGAGATTCCAGCGTTCCCGCAATGATACCTGGCGCAACTGGCGCTATGATGCAACTCATGGAGGTCAACGACCTGGCCATTACTGGAGCAACTGGGGACTTTGCAACACACTCGCCCTGATGTCTGTAGGTATTCTATGCGACGATGTCTTTATCTATAACCAGGCAATGTCTTACTACAAGTACGATCAGGCAGAGCTGGCTAAAGCCAACTATCCTTGGCCATGGGCACCTGAGAATACAGAGACAGACAAGTACAACGGAGGACTGAATGAATATATAGATAATCTCGTGCCTCATGTTGCAGAATATGCAGGAGAAACAGGTGCATACGGAAAGGTAGGTCAGATGCAGGAAACCGGTCGTGACCAAGGACATGCCCAAATGGCAGCAGGTCTTGCCGTTGATATCTGCCAGACGGCATGGAATCAAGGTGATGACCTCTACTCCTATCACGACAACCGAATCGCTGCTGGTATTGAATTCCAAGCGGCATACAACTTTGACGGAAGAGACGATCTGCCATGGGTCAACTACCATTATACAGACTGTCACTCTGCATGGCATCAAGCATGGGTACAAGGTGGACCTAATGGAGGTAGTCGCGGAGAGATGCGCCCATACTGGGCACGTGTCATCGGACATTACGAAGGAGTAAAGGGCGTAAAGATGCCTTTCTCGGAAATCGCATTAGAGAAGATGGGAATAGATGGTGGGCCGACGGGAGCAGTAAGCGGTCCTTACGACCACATGGGATACTCCGTTTTGACTTGTACTTACGATGGTATTGCCGACGAGCAGCACAGACCTACCTTATTGACTCCAAAGATGGAATATGATGGAAAGATTATCGATCATAATGAATTAGGTGGACTGGAAAACAATTACATCATCAATGTAAATACCGCCCTTCCAAAAGGCAAAACAGTCAAATTGATGCCTCAACTTCCTGAAGGTGTTGTGGATACTGGTAACTGGAGTTGGAATACAGGTGAGACAACCAAAGACATCACAGTCACTACAGACAAGAGTTTCATTTATCGTGCCACATATACCAATGAAAACGGCATTAAAAGCGAGCAGATGTTCTCTATTGCAGTAAATGCAGATTGTACTCCTACCACAATAAGCAGTTCTATCTACTGCAATGACACATGGGTCGGTGCTACAGAAGCTGTTGTACCTTGTGGAAGCAATGTTACTCTCAATGTCGCCGGCGCCAGCGGTTGGGGAGACGGCAAATGGAGCACAGGACAAACAGGTACTTCCATAACCCTTTCATCCTTAATCTCGGATAAAGAAATCAAGGGTCAGTTTATCAACCAGGGCGGATTGGCTCAGACGATTACTTTCCGCATCCATGTCAAAGGATTGCAGCCTTGTGCGCTGCTGAACAACCGTCTGGTTTCAGATTCTCTGGACCTGATTGTCAATCAGGGAGACGCTCTCGTACTCTATGCTAATGCACCAGAAAATATTGTCAATGTCAAATATACATGGAGCAATGGTACCGAAGGTAAATATCTGGATCTGACAGAAGGACTGACCAGCGGAGACTACACGCTGTACATCACAGGTGAGAACTTCGACCAGAAGCTGACCTATCATGTGATGGTCATGAACGAGAATTATGTAGTTCTGGAAGCTGGTAAATATGCCATCTACGATGTGGAAAACGATGCCTATCTTACCTATAAGAATCAAGGTGAAACCATGCCATCATTTACTCCACTGGTAAAAGAAGACGGACGTTACGATGCTTCTCAGGTATGGATTGCTGAAGTAAAGGGAGCAACCACCAAGACTCCTAAGTATAATTTCTCTTGTCTGATAGGTGGTAACACTCCATATCTGAATGCGACCAAAATGGCTAAAAAAGCCTATTTCCCATACTACATCCGTGGTCTGATTGGTTCTGATCATGTTGCAGTCAGAACCCTTACCAAAGAAGAATACTGGAAAGCAAATGAGAATGGTGTTCTGGAAACAAAGGGAACAGCCGGTCTGACTCAATTCCCATTTGTATTCATACCGGTCAAGGATGAAGAACTCCCTACAGGTATTACAAACATAGGAGTATCAGAAAAGGGTGAAAACATTAATACACAATACTACACCGTATCTGGCGTACAGACCCATGGCAAAACTAAGGGTGTGTATATCCAGAAGTCAACTGACAATACAGGTAAGGTAATCATCAAAAAGGTGATAAAAAGATAGAATTTTAGATACTCAATACATGAAGTAAGCTTCGACCAGCTATGAAGCCTATTTCATCCAATGGCGAAGCCGGTTTCATTGACAGATGAAGCTGGCTTCATTTTTATGTAATTCACGGTCTTTTTACATAAAATCATAAAAAGAACACCCATGTTCGCGTGAAAAGTATTATCTTTGCAAAATAATTAAACCAACAAAATCAATAAACAACTATAATAATGAGAAATTACTTCAAACTTCCCCTGCTTGCCCTTGCATTAGCTATGCCAAGCACAGGCTTTGCCAAATCGTTTCCTAAAGAGAAAGACCTAACTGCCTACCTCATGGTTTTCCACCGTGATGATACCCATGGTTTGTACATGGCGATGAGTAGAGACGGTTACCACTTTACAGCTCTCAACGATGCCCACCCCGTCATTGCCGGCGATACCATCGCAACCCAGAAGGGTATCCGTGATCCTCACATCTACCGTGGGCCAGATGGAGCCTTCTATCTCGCCATGACCGACCTCCACATCTTCGCACAGAGAGAAGGAAAACGAGCTACGGAATGGGAACGAGACGGAAAGACCTACGGATGGGGAAACAATAAGGGACTCGTACTGATGAAGTCATGGGATCTGATACACTGGACCCACAAGATTGTCAACATCACCGACCTCTCCCCTAAGTTTGCAGAAATAGGTTGTGCCTGGGCACCGGAAACCATCTACGACCCTATAGCCAAGAAACTCATGATCTATCTCACCATGCGCTACAAGAACGAACGAAACCGTCTCTACTATATGTATGTGAACGATGATTTCGACAAGATAGAGACGGAGCCTCAACTCCTATTCGAATATCCTATCGAAAACAAGACAGCCATTGACGGCGACATCTGTTATGCGCAGGGCAAATACCATCTCTTCTACGTAGCCCACGACGGGACTCCAGGCATCAAGCAGGCAACCTCTGACAAGATTAACGCTGGCTGGCAATACAGCCCTGCCTGGATAGACGAAGAACCTACAGCCTGCGAAGCTCCTACCGTATGGAAGCGAATCGGCGAAGATAAGTGGGTTCTGATGTACGACAACTATGGCAGAAAGGTACACAATTTCGGGTTCGAGGAGACCTCTGACTTCGAGCACTTCAAGCAGTTGGGACGTTTCAACGAGGGCGGCGTGATGTTCTCCACCAACTTCACCCAACCGAAGCATGGAGCCGTGGTTCACCTGACCAAGAAAGAAGCCAAGAAGCTTGCCAAGCAATGGGGACTGGACTACAACAAACTGGCAAAGTAAATCAAATAAACTTTGCCCTAAAAATGAGCAAGACATTTACTTGAAACAACTGATAAATCGCAATCTCTTTGCATTTTCCATCAGTATATTAAGTCTTATATTCGTATAATAATAAAGAATCATCAAAAACAAGATCATTTTATGAATAAGACATTAATAACATTAGCTCTCTGCATCATGACTCTCTCTGCCATCGCCAAGGACCGTCTGGTAGTGAACAAGGCACCAGCAGGCATTGAACTAAAGAAAGACTTTCAAGTGCAAGCACGTGTCAATGGAGGAGATTGGAAAGACATCGATACCTACGCCTTCAAGGTGGATAGGGTGGCTGATGCCAAGCACAATGTAGAGGTCACATCCGTAGCTAAGTTTGAATTCGAAGGTAAAGTTGAAATTCAAGTAAAGAGCATTGCTCAGGATATCAAGAGTTTCAAGATCCGTCCGATTTCCTACGGAATAGAGGCTAAGCAGGAGGGCAACACGTTGACATTCTCTCTCAACCGTCCTCGCTACCTCTCCGTAGAAATCAACGGCAACATCTACCAGAATCTCCAAATCTTCGCAGACAACGTATTAGAAAAGCCTAAGGTAAAAAAGAAAAAAGATCTGATGTATTTCGGCCCGGGCGTTCACGATTTCAAGGGCGATTCTATTCACATTGCATCAGGCAAGACTGTCTTTATTGACAACGGAGCCGTCATCAAGGGGTGGTTATCCACCTATGGTTCAAAAGATGTCAAGATTCTCGGTCACGGCATCGTCATGCCAGGAAGACATGAGGGTATCATGGTGAGATATTCCAAGAATGTGTATATCGACGGACCTCTCACCACCCAGTTGCCTATCGGCGGCAGCGATTCCGTAACCGTGAAGAATGCCAAGGTGATGAGCTGGTATGGCTGGGGCGACGGCTTCAATATCTTTGCCAGCAACAACGTGTATCAGGAGCATCTCTTTGCACGTACCAGCGACGACTGTTCCACCATCTACTGCACCCGCAAGAACTATCATGGCGGTTGCAGGAACATTACCATCAAGGACTTTGTGATGTGGGCAGACGTGGCTCATCCTATCATGATAGGCTTGCACAGCGAGACTCCAGAAAACGAAGACATCACCAACGTGCTCTATAAGGACATTGACATCTTAGAACATGCCGAGAACCAGATAGACTATCAGGGCTGCATCGGCATCAACAATGGCGACAACATCCTGGTAAAGGGCGTCACCTTCGAGGACTTCCACATCGACAACATCCGCAAGGGAATGCTCTTCAACATGCGCGTATGCTTCAACAAGAAGTACTGTTCTGCCCCAGGACGTGGCATCGAGGACATCACCCTGCGCAACATCGCCTACACAGGAGAAGCTCCTAACATGAGCATCATCGCCGGTTACGACGAGAGCCGCAAGGTGAAGAACATTCGTTTCGAGAACTTCACCATCAACGGCAAGGTGATTTCGGATGACATGCCGGGAAAGCCAAAATGGTACAAGACGGCAGATATGGCGAATATTTACGTGAATGACCATGTGGAGAATGTAACTTTCAGCAAATAATTCATCTTTTACAATACTGATTATTCTATAATCAAAAAAGGCTGCCCCATATTTCGGAGGCAGCCTTTATTTTATATTGTATTTTATTGATTGCTTTTTATTTATAGCATATTATTTATTGCTATCATAACCATTATGTTCTTCAGGATTTAGTAGGAACATTTTTCGGTTTCTGAAGCCTCAAGATCATCTGGATAAAACTTGGTATCATGATACAGAGCGAGAAACCTACAGCGTAATATACAGTCTTCTCATCGCCATGGAAGAGGTCGATGAGTTTACCATCGCTCTGTGGCATGAGATTATTCAAGACATAAGCCATCGTATTGTTCACCCAATGCATCAGAATGCCCGGAACAAGACTTTTGGTGCGATAATACATCCATCCCAAAAGCAAGCCCATCAGGAGGGCATTAATAAACTGCGCCTTATTGCCATGTATCAAGCCAAACGCAGCTGCAGAAATGAAGATGGCAACCCAATGATTCTTCTTGCTTACCATATCAAGCAAAGTACGGAGGATAGCGCCACGGAACACGATTTCCTCTGCCAGAGGTGCCAATATACCGATAGCTACATAGCCCCAAGGCTCCTTCATCAGCGAAGCAAATACCCGCTCGGTATCCGCATCCATCTCGACACCAATCTGCTCATAGACAAACTCCAATGGAATGATAGCGCCCAGAGTAAACAAAGCGACCCACAACAGACTGATCCAAGGCTTTGACTGCAGATAGTTACGGGTAAGGGGAGTCCATTTAGCCTTCAGGAAAATGATGAGGGTGATGACATTACTGAATACCGTAGTCAGCGCCGTCAGGATGGCATTATTTCCCGTACCCATAGCAAGAAGAGTTGCCTGATAACCTTCGCCCTTGACAGCAGCCCAAATGCCTGCTCCAGCATAAGTCAGAAATATCTGTACGACTATAAATATAATAATGTATAAAACTATGTCTGTCAGACCTTTTTTAAAATTAATCTTTGCCATTGTCAATCTCCTTATTTAAAAATTCCATTACTGTTTTTTCATCTTCCTTCAACTGTTCTGCCAATTCCTCTGGACTATCAAATTTCTGTTCGCCACGGATTCGCTTGATGAAGCAGACAAGCAGCAGTTGGTCGTAGATATCACCCTCGAAATTGAAGATATGCGTTTCCAGCGTAATCTGCTTGCCATTAAAAGTTGGTCGGTTGCCCACATTCATCATGCCCTGTTTCCAAGTCATAGAGTTCTCTATACGAACCTTTACGGCATAAACTCCTGTAGCAGGAATCAACTGTCCGAAATGTGAGATATCCAGATTGGCAGTCGGAAATCCGAGTTTTCTTCCCTCATGATAACCATTCACTACTTTACCGATAATGGTATAAGGATAACCCAGACACTGGTTGGCCATCTCTATTTCACCTTCTTTCAGGAAGGAACGGATGACAGAGGAAGAAATATTGATGTCATCTATCCGGAAGGCATCATTTCTGATTACCTCAATACCCAGTTCTTTGCCGTAGCGCACGTAATCCTCGAAAGTCTCAGAACGGTTATGACCAAAACGATGATCATAACCGATAAAGAGTTTCCTTACATGGAGATGGTCGTGGAGTATCTTCTGCATAAACTCGCGCGCTGACATGGCAGCCATCGCCTTATCGAAATGCAAGACAACAGCATTATCCACCTTTGTTTTTGAAAGGAGGAGAAGTTTTGAATCGAGCGTACTCAACATCTCCGGCTGATAATCACTCTGCAGCACCTTACGGGGATGTTCATCGAAAGTAATGATGGTTGATTGCAAACCCTCCTGTCGGGCGGTCTCTACAAGATGACGGATCAGGAACTGATGTCCACGATGCACTCCATCGAAGAAACCGATAGTTGCCACGCAAGGCTGCAATTGCACTGTTTCGTTGTAATGTATTGTATTCATTCTATCTTAATCATTGGATTATCTTCTCTTAGCTATCATCCGCTTGAGTGCCCTCCATATTTCACCTACCCAAAGTACGATGGATGTAGAACCGATGATGAGCAGCCACTCGTGGAGCGACAATGGTGTGGTGCGGAACATTTCGCCACCGAAGGTTACGATAATCCACTGACCCACCAAGACCAGAATAAGCACTAAGATCATTCCCTTATCCTTCAGGAAATGGCGGAAAGCGGTGTGATGACTCATCAGCGCCTTGGCATTGAAGAGGTTCCAGAACTGTATCATCACGAAGGTAGTGAAGAACATGGTCAACTCATGCACATCTACTCCACCCTTGCCTCTACGCTCGCAGTAAACCAGCAGGGCAAACATCACGAGGAAGAAGACGATGCCGCAGAACAGAATGCCGAAACCGATGCTCTTGTTGATGATGAAATCAGATGCCTTGCGTGGCTTCTCCTTCATTACCTCATGAGATGGAGGCAATGAGGCGAGAGCCAGGGCTGCAAAGGTATCCATGATAAGGTTCACCCAGAGAATCTGGGTTACCGTCAACGGCATCTCGGTTCCGATGACAGAACCACCCAACACCAGCAGGAGGGCAGCTACATTCACTACCAACTGGAAGAAGAGGAAGCGCTGCAAATTGCGATAAAGCGAACGTCCCCACATCACAGCGTTGGCGATAGATTTGAAGGAATCATCAAGCAGGGTCATATCCGAAGCCTCTTTTGCCACGGAAGTACCCGAACCTAATGACAGCCCCACATGGGCATAGTGAAGCGCCGGAGCATCGTTGGTACCGTCGCCTGTTACAGCAACCACCTCGCCACGCTTCTGGAGCATAGCCACCAGTCGCTGCTTATCGGTAGGACGGGCACGGCTCATCACTCGGATATCCTTCGCGCGCTCGTAAGCCTCATCATCAGAAAGAGCCTCCCACTGTTCGCCCGTAATCATCTGCTGGTCGAGCGAAGTCATGGAGCCATCTGCTCCAATATTCTCAGGTTCATCTTCGAAGACACCTATCTGCTTGCCTATCTCCAAGGCGGTGGCAGCCGTATCACCCGTAACCACCTTCACCTCGATACCCGCATGGCGGCACTCCTGCACGGCAGCAGGAACATCCGGACGGATAGGATCGGCAATGGCTGCAATGGCCTGCAGCTGAAGATCGTTGGCATCGAGAAGTGCTACCACTTCGGCAGTAGAGGTTCTGGAAGTTCTCATGATAGAAGTTTCTACCTTCTTATAGGCGAACGCCAGGGTTCTCATAGCCTTATGCTGCCACTCATCGAGTTCTTCGGCTGACTGTCTCAGCATTCTATCTTCGATGATGCATTTCTTCATCACGATTTCAGGCGCACCCTTCACGAAGAGATAGGACTCGCCATCAACTTCTGCCAAGGTTGCCATCATCTTTCTCTCGGTAGAGAAAGGCAACTGCTTGAGCACGTTCACCTGCCTGCGGAGTTCTTCATAATCCTTGCCCTGGGCATCGAGCCAAAGCAGGAGAGCCGACTCGGTAGGGTTTCCGATAGGTTTGCCATCATTCAATTCGGCTGTAGAGTTGAGGGCAATGGCAGTATCGAGCAGCGCCTCATCGCCCTGCTTGAGTTCCAGGGCGCTCACCTGCATCTTGTTCTGGGTAAGCGTACCGGTTTTATCGGTACAGATTACGGTAACGGCACCCATGGTTTCGCAGGCATGGAGCTTGCGCACCAGATTGTTCGACTTCAGCATTCTTCGCATGTTGAGTGCCAGAGAAAGGGTAATCGCCATCGGCAATCCCTCCGGCACCGCCATCACAATCAGGGTAACAGCCATCATGAAGTATTTCAGCACGATTTCTGCCATATAGAAATAATCCTTACCGCCCCAGGCTGGATTGGTGAGAATATCATGAATCAGGAAGATGAAGAAGGCTGCCACAGATACCACGGAGCCTACCTTGGAAATCATCTTTGCTAACTTATCGAGCTGCATGTGAAGCGGTGTCTCTACCGAAGTCTGTTCGGTAGATTTCTTCGCCACCTTACCAATCTCGGTAGCATCGCCCACGGCAGTAACCACAAACTCACCTCTGCCATTCATCACCATGGTAGAACGGAGAATGACGTTGCGGGGATAAGCTCCATCGCCACCACCTTCCAGCGATTTCTCGGTAACTGGTTCACCCGTAAGGGTAGATTCATTGATCTGCAGATCGTTGCAGACGATGAGTTCACCATCGGCAGGCACCTCGTCGCCCACTTCCACGAGCACCACATCTCCCACCACCACATCGTGACGGGGAATCTCCATCACCTTACCATTGCGGCGCACCTTCACCGGCTGTTCTTCGCTGAGCGCCGTAAGCAAATTAAACTTCTTTGCCGCATCACGCTCAAAATAGAAGCCTACGGTTGTGGCAAGAAAAACTGCCACGAAGATACCGATGGTCTCCATGTAATTCTTTTCGATAAAAGCAAGGATGAGGGATATGAACGCTGCCACAAGAAGTATTTGGATAATCGGGTCGCGATACTTATCCAAATACAATTTCCATAATGATGTACGTTGAGGAGGAGTGAGGACATTACGTCCATGTTGCTCCCTACTCTGTTTTACTTGTTCGTCGGTAAGACCGATTCTTTTGTTTTTGTCTATGTCCATTTCTGAATAGAAATTCTTCTTTGTATATATTGGTCATGCACATACACGTACGCACGCACATATTGGGTGCAAAGATACGTTATTTTTCTGATTCTAAGAAAATTTTTAAGATTTTATTTGGTTATTTGCTCAAATTCTATTATCTTTGCACTCGAATTTGAATAAAATTCCCGGACTTGTAGCTCAGTTGGTTAGAGCAACAGACTCATAATCTGGAGGTCCTAGGTTCAAGCCCTAGCTGGTCCACGTTGAAAATCAAGCAGTTAAGCAGAAATAGCTTAACTGCTTTTTTCGTTTTAGGAAACATGCTTGAAACTACGAATTCAAGCTTGCAGAAAGAATGCATCTTCAAAAAGCAACACCATAATTCCTCTTTCAAAATTTGGTGGTTTCAATTATTTGCCGTATCTTTGCGCCATACAAATAGGAGAAAGGATTATGGCAAACAAGGAATACAGAAAGCTGCCTACAGGCATACAATCTTTCTATATCATCAGAGAGGAAGGGTATCTCTATGTTGATAAGACTGACATGGTTTGGAATTTGGCGAACAAAGGTCTAAAGTATAATTACTTGAGCCGCCCTCGCCGATTCGGAAAGTCTGTGCTCGTTGATACGCTCCAATGTTACTTCGAAGGAAGAAAGGAACTCTTCGAAGGACTCAAAATCATGGACTTGGAGAAGGATTGGAAAGCATATCCTGTGATTCGACTCGACATGAGCCGTGGAGGAGCCAATGTAGAAACCTTGCGTTCGTACCTGAATCTGCGATTCGGATACTACGAGGAGAAGTATGCCATCACTCCTGACCCTACCACCCAACTTGCCGACCGCTTTGATGCCATCATTACGACGGCATACAAACAGACGGGCTTGAAGGTTGCCATCCTCATCGACGAATATGATTCTCCACTCCAGCACTCTTGGAAAACACCGGAACACGAAGCATGCACCGAGGTATATCGTGAAGTCTTTGCCATTTTAAAGGCAGATGATGAATACGAGCGTCTGGTCTTTATCACGGGCATCACCAAGTTTACGCAGATTTCCCTTTTCTCCGTGCTCAACAATTTAACCAACATCAGTTTCCTACCAGAATATGCAGCCATCTGCGGCATTACTGAGGAGGAGATAAAAGAGAACTTCAAGCCTGAACTTGAAAAAATGGCAGAGGTGAACGGATGGACTTTGCAAGAAACCCACGACAAGCTGAAGGACTACTACGACGGTTACCATTTCAGTCGCCGAAACATGGTTGACATCTACAATCCTTTCAGCCTTATCAATGCGCTTGATACCCAGGATCTCAACAGTTATTGGGCGTCATCGGGAGCCACATCCATGCTGACGAAGTTCATTAAGGATGCAGAGTTGCGCCTACCTGATTTTGAGGATTCCATGATTCTCCGCAACACCTTGGAAACTTCCGATGTTACTGGTGGAGGACCAGAACTCTTCTTATATCAATCAGGTTATCTCACCATCAAATCGTGCGTAGGAAATGTCTATCACTTAGGCTTCCCAAATGAAGAGGTAAAACAGGCGCTATACGAATGCGTACTGCCTGCATTGACCATGCGACAAGAGGCTGATACACAATCTCTGCAAGCGCAGTTGTACCAATATCTGGAATACAAAGAGTTAGACAAGGCGATGAAAGTGCTTAAAGCATTGGTTGCCGATGTGCCTTACAGCAACAAGAAGTTGGCATCCATGGATATGGAAGAGCGTTACCGACTGATCATCAGTACCATCTTGAATGCCATCGGTTTGAAGGTGGAAGTAGAGCACATGCTTTCTACTGGCAGAATCGACCTCGTTGTCAAAACAACTCATCACATCTATATAATAGAACTGAAGTTAAGAAACAATGGAGGCAAGGAAGCTGCCATTAAGCAAATTCAAGACCGCCAATACCTGGAGCCTTTCAAGGCCGACAAGCGAGAGGTAGTAGGCTTAGGCATAGAACTAGACGAAGAAGGCAAAGGCATTTTGGATTGGGAGATGGTAAATGAAGAATGAAGCAACAGCATAGTCATACTTAACAAGAGGGGTCACTGGGTTCTTGCTCAAAAGCTGCTTCTGCATAAGTTAAGCAAATTTTAGTATAGCACATCCACACGCTTTTGCAAGTGACCCAAAAATTAAACATTTTTATTAACAAATATATATTTAAGTTCCATTTCCTCTAAAGAAGTGCAAGTACGAACTCTAACGATGCGCTTTATTAAGGTCTAATGATGCGCATCGTTAGGTGTTAATGATGCGCATCGTTAGGTGCTAAAGAAGCGCATCGTTAGGTACTAAACAAGCGCATCGTTAGATCATGTGGATTTTCTACCAGTTATATTACTGAAAATCAGCAAATTACACTCCATTTCAAGACAGCGAACTCTTGCCGTCAACAGGAAGAACAGAAATATAAAAGTTTGTTTCATCATTATATTGTATCATTAAACTATGCTATTGTAAAGTACAAAAACTTTTACAACAAATAAACTATCTTTTGTCCTCTGCTTGGGCAATTTTACACCCTATGCAAACAAAAACATCTCTATAGGCAGCCGATGTTCACTAACCTGCAGCGATGCGTCTCGAAACACGATTTTTCTCTGCTTTTCATGGTTTTGTAACAAATTAATCGTACCTTTGCAAGCGAATTTAAAATATATTACAATATTATCAAGTGAAGAAGATTATGAACAAATTCTTTAAACTTATCTTCGTGCTTTGCGCCTTCTGTGGCATCACACAAGCACAACCAGCACGACCAAAATTGGTTGTAGGACTGGTGGTTGACCAAATGCGTTGGGATTATCTCTATCGATACCAAGACCGTTATTGCAAGGGTGGCTTCAAGCGATTGCTGAACGAGGGATTCAGCTACGAGAACTGCCGCATCCCTTATATTCCTTCCGTCACCGCCATCGGTCATACCTCCATCTATACAGGTTCCGTACCTTCCCTCCACGGCATTGCCGGCAATAACTTCATGAAGGATGGCAAGAAGACATACTGCACTGAGGACAACTCCGTGAAGCCTGTAGGCTCCAATGGTAAGGCTGGCTTGGAGTCACCTCGCAACATGTGGTGTACCACCATCGGCGATGAGCTTCGCATCGCCACCAACGACCGCAGCAAGGTCATCGGCATTGCCATCAAAGACCGTGCCGCCATCCTCCCTGCTGGTCATCATGCCAATGGTGCCTACTGGTACGACCCAGAGGTAGGCAAATTTATCACCAGCAGTTTCTACATGGACAAGTTGCCTGCATGGGTAAGCAACTTCAACAGACAGAACTTACCTAAGAAGTATCTCTCTGAAAAATGGAACACCCTCTATCCTATCGACACCTACAAGCAGAGCACTGCCGACGACACCAACTATGAAAGGGAAGTGAAGCCAGGCGTTAAGCCAGTGCTTCCACTCGACCTCCCTGCCTTATACAAGAAATATGGTTACGACATCCTCCGCAGCACTCCTTTCGGCAACAGCTACACCCTGGAGATGGCAAAGGCGGCAATCGCAGGCGAGAACCTTGGCGGTGGGAATGAGACCGACTTCCTTGCCGTGAGTTGTTCCTGCACCGATGTCATCGGTCATCAGGTAGGACCTAACGCCGTAGAGATAGAAGACACTTACCTCCGCTTGGACAAGGACTTCGCAGATTTCTTCAACTATCTCGATCAAAAGGTGGGCAAAGGCAATTACACTGTGTTCCTCAGTGCCGACCATGGTGGCATGAACAATGCCCAGTTCTTGCTCGACCGCCGCATCCCTGCTGGCGACTGGAACACCAAGACAGCCCAGAAGGACTTGAACGAGATGCTCAAGGCAAAATATCCATCAGCAGGCGACCTTGTGAAATGGGTATCCAACTATCAGGTATTCTTTGATACCCAGAAGATAGATTCCCTCTCCCTCGACTACAATGCCATCAAGCAAGAGGTGGTGAACCGACTGAAAAAAGACAAGCGAGTGCAGTATGCTTGCGATATGGAAAAAGCATCCATCGAGAGCATCCCTGAGGAAATCAAATATCGCATCATCAACGGCTACAACCGTGAGCGCAGCGGTGGCGTACAAGTTATCCTGAAGCCTGCCTACTACAGCAACGGAATGAAGGGAACCACCCACGGCGCATGGAATGGCTATGACACCCACATTCCTTTGGTATTCATGGGATGGGGCATCCAGCATGGAGCCAGCACCAAGCCATGCTACATGACCGACATCGCACCAACCGTATGTGCCCTGCTTCATATCCAGGCACCTAACGGCTGCATCGGCACACCAATATTCTAAATAAAAAGCAAAAAGTTAGATAATAAATAAAGGTTAGGTTCCCCAGAATCGGGAAGCTAACCTTTATTATTTTCTATTCAAAAGAGAAACTCTTTTATGCTTCATGCATGATTTCCCTAATCATCATTCATGATTTCCATATATTCCTCGTAGGAAATATATCTGCCACCCATCGACTTGAGATGAGCAGTTTCCAGCTGACAGTCTATCATTCTTCCTCCATGTTCTTTCATAAAGCGAGCTAAGAAGATGAGGGCAAGTTTGGAGGCAGAAGGAACCTTTGAGAACATACTCTCACCGATAAAGACCTTTCCTATGGTTACTCCATAAAGACCACCTACCAGTTCATCAGTCTCCTTGTCCCAAACCTCTACACTTGCAGCAAACCCCTGTTCGTGGAGATTGGTATAAGCCTGTATGATGTCCTTGCCCAACCAGGCGCCATCCTCCTCGTTGCGGTGATTGCTTTTAGCGCATTCCATGATTACCCGATCGAAAGCCTCATTGATGCCCACCGAATACCTGTCCTTATTCATGAGCGTCCGCATCGAATGGCTCACATGGATTTCATCAGGAAAGATGACAAATCTCTTCATCGGACAAAACCATAATGGCTCCTCCTGGTCTCTAAAACTGTACCAGGGGAAAATGCCATTGCTATAAGCTAACAGCAGGCGGTCTATACTCAAATCACCGCCCACAGCAAAGCATCCGTCTGATTCGCCAAGATGGGGATCTGGGAAGTAAATCTCATCAGCAGTATCATCTATCTGAAATATCATAACTCAAAACTATAGTCTTTAGCATTATTTCTTTAAAGGACGAACATCCTTGATGATAAGTTCCTTGCCGTCAAAGTCAACGATACCCTGCCCGCCTTTCTTCAACTTGCCGAAGAGCAAAGCCTTCACTAAAAGCGGTTTCAGACGATTTCCGATGACGCGGTCCATCTCACGGGCACCATACTCCTTGGTAAAGCCCCACTTCAGCATCTGCCCGAAAGCTGTATCCGTCAGACTAAGACTCACACCTTTGGCAGCCAACTTCTCATCAAGCTGACGCAGTTTCTTATGGAGAATCAACTCTGCCATGTGCTTATCCATATCATTGAACACCACCATATCAGACAGACGGTTGATAAACTCAGGCTTAAAGGTTTTCTTCACCTGTGCAAGCATCGCATCACCACGGGAAACATTACTGTTGAAACCTACATTTGCCTGTGAAGCATACTGAGCTCCAGCATTTGAGGTCATGATGAGAATCACATTACGGAAATCAGCCTTCTGTCCCTTATTATCGGTTAATCGGGCATAATCCATCACCTGGAGCAGGATGTTATAGATATCGCTATGCGCCTTCTCTATCTCATCGAGCAGGAGCACGCAGTTTGGCGTTTTGCGGATGGCATCGGTCAGGAGACCTCCATCTTCATAACCCACGTATCCGGCAGGCGAACCGATGAGTTTAGCCACGGTATGTTTCTCGGTATATTCACTCATATCAAAGCGCACCAACTCTATGCCGAGTTCCTTAGCCAACTGTCTTGCCACCTCGGTTTTTCCCACTCCGGTAGGTCCCACAAAGAGGAGCGAAGCCAATGGTTTGTCATCATCTATCAAGCCTGCCTTTGCCATCATCACAGCCTCAACCACCTTATCTACCGCCTTATCCTGACCATAAATCTTGTCGATCATACGCTGCTGGAGCGTTGCCAAAGCATCGTTGTCCTCATCCTTGATGGCAGCTGCGTCAATCTTACAAACCTTGGTAAGAATCTGCTGGATAATCGCCTTGGTAACGTAAGAACGCTGGCGATATTCCACAGGATGCACCTCCAGATAAGCACCCGCCTCGTCGATGAGGTCGATGGCCTTATCAGGCAGACAGCGGTTGCTGATGTATTTGGCACTGGCACGCACAGCATACTCTAATGCATCCTTGCGGTAAGTCACGCCATGATACTTATTATACTTATATTGCAATCCCTCCAATATCTTGATAGTCTCCTCCTCAGAAGGTTCCTTGATGTCTATCTGCTGGAATCTGCGGGTAATACTCTTGCTCTTAGACATATAGCGGTTGTACTCCTCGTAAGTAGTAGAGCCGATAAAGCGGATGTCACCAGCCTCCAGATACTGCTTGAGCATATTGGAAGCATCCAGACTGCCGTCAGAACCACGTCCGGCACCAATGATATTATGAATCTCATCAATATAGATGATGACATTACCTTCATTGGCAGCACCAGCCATGACCAGCTTGATGCGTTTCTCAAAATCACCACGATATTGGGCACCAGCCAACATCTGTCCGATGTCCATGCTGTAGATGCGGGCACCTTTCAGACGATCAGGCACCTTATCTTCATTGATAAGTTTGGCAAGCCCATAGACCAAAGCCGTCTTTCCTACTCCCGGTTCACCAATATGCAAAGGATTATTCTTCTCTGCACGGCAAAGCACCTGGATGGTACGATCCAGTTCCTGCTCTCTTCCGATGAGCGGATTATGTTCATCCACCTTTCTGGAGATACAAGTTACAAGCTGGTGCCAGTCATCCGGCATATTACGCCCTTCTTCGTCATAATCATCATCATACTCATCGTCCATTTCATCTGACATGATGCCTGTATCAGAAGCATCACCCTCAAGAGGGTAAAAGCTATCTACGCTGGCAAGGAATTCTCCCTGTCTGTCGCCAATAGCCTTTCCCAACAGAAATGCTGCCTCTGAATTTTGCAGCCCCAGCATCGCCTGCACGAAATGAGTCACGTGAACCAGTTTTCTATCTGCAGTCACCGCCAGGGCACAAGCTGTACCAAACATCGTCTTGAAAAGAGATGAAGGTTCTGGCAAATATTTAATTGTTGAAGGAACCCGCTCCTGTTTGGCAAGCCAATTCACCAAATCCTCATGCATTTTCAAACAGTCCACGTTTTCCTCCTGAAGAGCCTGACAGAAAGAGAACTGTCGCAAGAGTGCCAAGAGCAAGTGCTCCGGCATGATAAACTCATGGTCGAAGAATCGCGCTTGCTTGAGAGCATCATCCATCAAGGCACTCATATATCGGGTCAATCCCATACTATCCATCGTAATAACTTCCTTTCTTTTTAGGTGGGAATTTCCCACATTTTGTTTTACTTATTCTGGCATGTAAGTAAGCTTCAGCGGATACTTTTGTGAGCGAGACCGCTCCATGGCTTTCTCCACCTTGCTCTTGGCAATATCATAGCTATAAGTTCCCACCACGGCTTTTTCTTCATGATGTACCTTGAGCATGATTGTTTCTGCCTCTTCAGCAGACTTGAAGAAGATGGACTGAAGGATGTCCACCACAAAATCCATCGGTGTGAAGTCGTCATTAAACATCATCACCACATAACGTCTTGGTTCCTTTAATCGGGTCTTCTGACGTTCTCGAATTGCTGTTTGTTCTTGAGCCATTGTTTCGTTTATTGTTATTTAGTATAGGCATTTACGATTTCCACCACATAGACATCGTGGAATCCACCTTTCTCTCCATACCATTGCAAGAGACTCTTGTCGAGAAATTTCTCAGCAGTCATTGTATCCTTGAAGAGCTTACGGCACTCGAAGGTCATGCGAGCCTGCTCGAAAGCAATGCTTCCGTTGTCGGTTGCCACAGGTGTCAAACCAGTCTCCTTCGCCTTATCGAAGTCACGTCCACTCTTAGAACCACAGAAATTATAAATCTTGCGAGCCTCCTCGTTCTTACCGAGGAAAGAGAGTGTCAAGTATTCATTTTCCTCTATCAACCCATGAGTATAACGTTCTGGGCGAATAAAGATGACAGCCACAGGCTTGTTCCACAACCATCCGAGGCATCCCCAAGAAGCAGTCATCATATTAAACTTATCTTTGTTGCCTGCAGCCACCAAGATCCATTCCTTGCCGATAGTCTCGAACACGTTATCATTGAGCGTTTTAACATCAAACTTTTCCATTTGCTTATTCCTTTCTTATATACCTTGTTTAATTATAAATTATAGGGGTAGATGAGCAATATCCATGCCATTTTCCTCAGAAGTTAATGCAAAGATAGTATTTTTATCCGAAAGTCCATTGCTTTCTGAGAGATATTTTCAACATTTTTCTTTGGTTTATGCAGAAAAGTTTGGAAGTATAGTATTACGGAAGAGAGAATCATATAACCTATCTAATCTAAACACATCACGCAAGGGACAGTAAACACATCCATGCAAAGGACCGTTTTGCAAAAAAAATCGAATTTTATTTGGTCAGGTCTGTTATTATCAGTACCTTTGCACCCCGAAAGCCAGCGGCAAAGCGTACCGATGGCTTCCATTTATTATTTATTTTTAAACATTTTAATTTAATGTACAAAACAATTTTCAACAAGCGCAACAGCCTGAAGTTCAACCGCTTCTCCAACAAGGGCTACGCACTTTTCTCTGTTTTGGGAAGAGAGGTTCTTGTGGGTGCGCTCAGCGTTGCTACTCTGAGCCATGCAAAAGCAGAAGGAGTAAGCACCGAAGGAACTAAAGTAGATTCTACCCTTTATAAGGGCGGAAAGGCTTATGAGTTGGATGCGGTGAACGTTACCGGATCTCGTGCGCCGATGACTGTAGAGCAGTCACCTAAGATTGTGTCTGTCATTACCCGCGACGATATTCATCGTGCGGCTGCGCAGACTATCAACGATGTATTAAAATTAGCTACCGGCGTGGATGTCCGTCAGCGTGGTGGCTTTGGTGTTCAGACGGATATCTCCATCAATGGTGGAACCTTCGACCAGATTACCATTCTCCTGAATGGCGTCAACATTTCTAATCCTCAGACTGGTCATAATGCTTCTGATTTTCCTGTAGCTCTTGCCGACATCGATCACATCGAAGTGCTCGTGGGGGCAGCATCGCGCTTATTCGGAACTTCAGCCTTCAATGGTGCCATCAACATCGTGACCAAGAAGGCACAGAATGATGGAATATCTGCGAGTGTAGAAGGCGGAAGCTTTGGAAGTTTCGGAGCACAGGGACGTGTGCAGACGGCTTTTGAAACGGGCAAGTGGACTCATGCTTATTCTGTAAGCGGAGGCTACAAGCGCTCGGATGGTGGCACAGACAACAGCGACTTCGAGAAAGGACAGGGCTACGGCAATCTCGCTTTCTCTTACGACCAGCGTTTTGACATCATCGCCCAGTTGGGTATCGCTACCCAAAGCTACGGTGCTAATACTTTCTACAGTGCCAAATATAACAACCAATATGAGAAGACAGACCACGGTCTGGCTTCACTCAATCTGAGTCTGCACAACCAGGAGAAGACCTGGGAGATTGCGCCTCAATTCTATTATAACAAATTCAAGGACCACTATCAGTTGATTCGTGGAAAGGCTGGAGCTACAGCAGGCGAGAACTATCACGACCTCGATGTTTATGGTGGTGGACTGAATGCCAACGTAGCTTGGGCTTTGGGTAAGACTGCTGTAGGTTTCGACATCAGCAAGGAATGCATCTACTCTACAGCATTGGGTGAGGAACTCGCAGAGAAAGACTACAAGGACATCTCGGGTTCTGACCGTCAATATACCCGAAAGGGTGAACGCACCAATACCAACATCATGCTGGAGCACAACTTCATCTTCGGCGGTTTCACCTTGTCGGCAGGTGTCTTGGCTAACAAGAATACAGGTTTGGACAACGACTTCCGCTTCTATCCTGGTGTGGATATGAGTTATCGTCCTAACGACAACTGGAAGTTCTACGCTTCCTGGAACAAGGCATTGAGAATGCCTACCTACACCGACTTATATATGAGTAATGCGGTGCAGCAGGGCGACCTCACCCTGAACCCGGAGAAGAACTCAACCTTCAAGGTAGGAACACAATATCGTCAGACAGGATTTGCCGCAACCGTAAGCGGATTCTATGCGCACGGCACCAACATGATTGACTGGGTTCAGACATCCGTGACCGAGCAGAATGACAGCAAGTATCACGTAATGAACATCGGAAAGCTCAACAACATGGGCTACAACGTGGATGCAACCATCTACATGAGAGAGTTGGTACCAAACAGTTTCATTACCCGCATCAAGTTGGGTTATGCTTACATCTATCAGGATCATAAGACCGAGATCAACATCCTGAAATCACTCTACGCATTGGAGTATCTGAAGCACAAGGCTGTATTCGGACTGGATCATCAGATCTGGAGCAAGCTTTCAGCATCGTGGAGCGTAAGATGGCAGCAGAGAATGAACGGTTATCATCCATACACCAAGGTGGATTGCAAGCTGATGTGGGATGAGAAGAAATACAATATCTTCGTGAAAGCCGACAATATCACTTGCCACCGCTACTACGACCTCACAGCTGTTAAGCAGCCAGGTTTGTGGATTATGGCAGGAGCCAGCGTAAATCTCGGCTGGTAATATAATAAAACGAGCCTTGATGGAGGTTTCTTCCTTCCGTCAAGGCTCGTTTCTTTTTATTCCGGCTATTTCCTTTTATTTCAGTTATTCCGGTTTCTGATATTTTCCGTTCACTTTTATCGGTTCGAGATGGATTCCCACATGGGTATCTGCGCCGAAGTGCTGCTTCAATCTTGTTTCGATATGAGTAGCATGCTCATGCGCCTCATAAAGCGAAAGAGAACCCGGCATGCGGACGTGCATTTCTATCGCAATCCTGTTTCCGATGCGACGGGTACGCAGGTTATGAATCTCTCCTACTCCCTGTTCTTCGTTCGCAATCTTCAGGATTTCATCTTCCTCCATTTCCGGAAGACTGGCATCCGTCAGCTCTTTCACAGATTGCATCACCAGTCCCCAGGCTGCCTTGATGATGAAGGCACTTACCACGATGGCAGCCAGCGGATCGAGCACCGCCCATTTTTCTCCCAGGATGATGGCGCCACCAATACCGAACATCGTTCCGATACTCGATAAAGCATCGCTACGATGATGCCAGGCATTCGCCACGACAGCCTCGGAATGATATTTTCTTCCGGCTTTAACCGTAAACTGATAAGCCCACTCCTTCATCACGATACTTACAATGGCTGCAATCAAGGCCACAACGCCCGGCTGCTGGAGTGTCTCGCCGCAGATGGCACGATAGGTCTTGGTTACGCCAGAATAACAGATCATCACACCCACCACGAAGAGCGAAATACCGATGATGGCTGTGGCAAGCGTCTCGTATTTGCCATGACCATAATCATGATCCTTGTCCATCGGCTTATTGCCCAGTTTTACGAATACCAACACCACGACATCTGTAGCGAAATCGGTAAGCGAGTGGATGGCATCCGCTATCATGGCTGCAGAATGTCCGAGAATACCTGCAGCAAACTTCAGTACGAGCAGCACCACATTGATGATGCTTCCCGCAATCGTCACCTTATATACTTCCTTTACTCTATCCGCATCAGCGGAATGATCCTTATTCTTATCTGCAGCAATCTCTTGCACGCTATTTACTTTCTCTTTCTTTTCCATTTTATAAAATCCAATGGAAGTCCTTTGCTTCCTCTTATCATGTTTTTGTATCATCCAATCCTTTATCCTGTCTTTCATGAATTGAGCCGCAAAAGTACATCTTTTTTCTGAAAGCGGATAAAAAGGGAGATTAAAAAAGTATAACGAATAGGGAATAATGTGATAGCGAAGAGAGAAAAGCATGGAATTTTGTGATAAAGTTGTATCTTTTTCTTGAAAACAGAGAAAAGAATAAGAAGAAAAACTATGGAATTCGACAAATCACCGAACTTAAAATATCAAGACGTAACCGTTAATTCTGCGAAAGAAAATTGCGGAAATCCGCAAAAAACTTTCCTGTTATGATTGTAAATATAGAGACTAATATCTACCTTTGCTACGTATAGACGATAGTTTTATGAAGTATGTGATAACAGGCGACCTCATCAAAAAATACCAAAACGATGACGGCATTATATTTATGGACGTATTTGATTTCTTGTTGGATAAAGATTCTATATGAAAACTTAAATAAAATAAAAAGGAGGGTGTGTCATAAGTTAATGATTCACCCTCTTTTTGTTGGAATATTACTGATATGTTGTTGAAAAACATAGTATATGTTGTTGAGAAAGTTAGTATCTTCGGTCGCACAACAGCTGTTGTGCGCTTGCATAGCAGCTGATATGCGCATGCACAACAAGTGATGTGCATGCGGTGGTCAACTGTTATGCGCCAACTAATATCCAGCCTTATGACACACCCTCTTTTCTAAATATCAGTCTAATTGCTTAAACTCAAAATCAAACTTGCTGCAACAACTCTTATTATAGTCGAACTGGTACATACGCATATACTGCTCTTGAATCTCCTTCGCCCCATTATAAAAAGGGTCAGAAGTATATTGTTGAGTTGTAACAGTAATGCAACAAATGATTCTACTCTATTTCACGTTAAACTTGTTCACTACCTTTATAATGGAATCTACATAATCTTCCCTTTTCACAACTCGTTGAGCAGGATGATAGGTATCCAGGCACAATCTACCATCCTTGTTATAGACAAACATACATTTGTCATTTCCCAATGGAACCGACTCATGCTCAGTGTGCTCATCTATGCCCCAATCTTTCTTGAAAAGCCACATTGTATTGGCAAAACAAATCACTTGTGGGTCATACAAACGTATCTGTTCTTCAACAATGTCTTTCCACTGCTCATAAGCCTGTGCCAACTCTTCATCAGAAGTAGATCTATAACCTGGCATCTTATCGACATTGATATAAGCAATATCCTTCAACAAATCAACCATAGACTTATCATCACGAATATATGGCACATCGCTATCACCATAAAGTTTATGATTACGTATGCCAAAGAGACTATAGATAATGGGTTGCCAAGTTGTATTCTTGAAAGCATCATCATTATTGAAAGCACCATAAACTTCCCAACCACCGCCATAGGGTTTACCTTCCTTCATATCATCATACGGCTGTTTCAATATCCACATGATACGAGGAAAAGACTGACAATAGCCTTCGATATTGAACACTCCATCTGGCAACGGCCAAAGGTCATCTGTTGAAATTCCCAACTCTTTAGCCCTTGCATAAATCACTTCCTTGATTTTCTCCTGCCCTTTGCGAATGTCTTCAGAAGATAGTTTTTTTGAATTTACCATATATCTACAATTATAATATTAAACATCTACCATTTTGTAATCAAGCCCAAATTAATAGGCATAATCATAAGAGTTTCTTTCTTCCTCGTTCTGCGCTTGCACAACCTTTGCTAAATAAGGTCTTAGAGTTAGCCAATCAGAGAACATTTCCACCGGTATTTCTACACCAGAGCAATAAGCAGAACTTGCTTGTTTTATTATCTTTCCTTCAGGAGAGACAGTTGCTTTGAAAACCAAATCATCATGATAACGGTCGATATAAAGATCCCTACTACTGTACAAATAATCTTGCAATTCTTCCGTCAAGACCATACCTATCGTGTTGTGGAAAACCATGTTCAGATTACCATCATCCCCCATATCCTCTTCCGACAAAGAATAGTACACATCATCATCATTAAGAAAGATTCCGTCATATCCTTTGACAAAAATAATATACTTATCCTTAAACACCTTCATATCAAAGGTCTCAATACAATTACCCTTAAACATACGACATATCTTCCCCTCATTATTGAGGCTATAGTTTTCTTTCGAATCTTTATGTATTTTTACTAATCTCAAGCCTTGGTTCTCATTGGCTTTAACTTCAAAACTAACTGTCGGTTTTTCTCCAAGATGAATCTCCTTGACAGTTTCTCCTAATGTGTCGACCCCTATAATCTGTGCTTTCACATCAGCAAAGACTATATAATGTTCCTTACCTGTTGGGTCATCAGAATGACTCAACACTTTTTTACCTTCCTTTTGGTATTGCTCAACTCTGTCTTTCACCTGTTGAGGATAATCCTTTGCACATGAGCAAAATGCAAAGAGAATAATAAATATATAAATTATCTTTTTCATAAAATATGTTTTTATAATTTTCGTTTACTTAACGATTGATATCGCCTATCTTAACCATAATAGAAATACCATTTTGTTTTATGGTATCATTGCTGAAAGTTAGGTTGTTCAACCCATACACTTTATCCAGACCTTTATACTTATCAACCTCCTGATTTTCTTTTTGATACTTCGCATAAAGGGTTTGTTTCATTTCGTTGACCGTTGGGTCGCTTTCATCATAAACTTCACCTGTTTCATCATTATGACCATCTACAACTAACGACTCTAGATCGTACTTCATACTTATACATTGACCGAGAACTCCTTGTTTGCTCAGTTCCCACGTACCAGTACACATACTACCATATTTTGTACCGTCATCGTCAATTGTACGCATCTCTGTAAACTCCCCATTTTTATTGAATTGGTACATAATAGTAACATCATCCGTTGCCAATTCTTTCCAACTGCCATCCATCTTTGACATGGTGAGTTCACTACTATCTACACTAAGCATTTCATATCCCAAGAAAGCAAAGGCAATAATGGCAACGGCAACAAGTCCCCAAGTTATTCGCTTAGCCAATCTCTTAGAAACAGAGACTCCACATCCTGTGTCAACAACCTCATCATCACCATCGGTTGTTGCATCTTCAGGTTCTGGTGCAGGCTCAGCCACAGGCTTGCTTTTTGATTTAGGAACTACAGGAGCTGACTTTTCTTCTTTGTCATCAGCAATGATGGCTTCTGAATTTTCAAGCCACTCTCCGCAATACTTACACTTCTTTGCTACTGCAAGAATCATTTCGCCACAATAAGGGCAACGCTTCATTTCTTTTTTCTCCATAATTCTATTTTTTTTAAGTTAAAGTTCTGTTTTGGTTAACCATGGAAGGTAAAATATAATTTATCAAAGAACTTTTTTACTCCCGTAGTAAACGCAATCGTCAAGAATACTGTTCCTTTATTCAGGAAATGACGATCTATACCCAAAACGACATTCCAAATCAAATAAGCAGCTAATAAAGATATCAAAAAAGCTACTAGCCAAAAGACACATTGGGTTCCTACAGGAACTCCATCGTCATCATCTTCGTATTCCTCTATTTCTTCTTGCTGCTTCTTTTTCTTCTTTGGTTTGTTTGTTTGTGGTTTGTTAGTGGACTTATTCTCTTTTACCTCCTTCTTTGTACTTTGTACTTTCTTAGAGGTTTTTTCTTTCTGTTCCACCTGAGAATTTTTAAACTCGCCTACTTTTTGCTCAGTAATGTTCTCATGACATACTGGGCAAACAGTTGCATCTGCATCTATCTCCTCCCCACACACTGGACACTCTTTGGTCTTTTTGGGCTCTGGCAGAGGAGCATCAAACCATTCGCCACAATATCGGCACTTCTTGGCTATGGCCAAGATGGTTTCCCCACAATAGGGGCAAGTCTTTGTTTCGTTTTCTGTCATAGTTTGATATTTTTATTCTGTGATTCTTTTACGGAAGGTTACAATATCTCCATCGTCATATTTCCATTCCATCTTGGTTGGAGAGACAGAGAGAATGTCAACGTCACCATTCATGTCGTCTATTTCGTACTTAAACTCACGTTCCAGTTCTTTCTCTAAGGCCAACCGGTTGGAGGCACTGGCAAGATAAGCATTCAAGAACAAGTTAGCATAGCTGTTACTGGAAGACACATCGTCCACCCTTGTTATCAAGCTATTAGGGTCGATGTCGAGCGTCATGATTTCTGCTACGGCATCCCATGTACCTTTCATCTTCATGGTCATTGTGACATTGACATCGTAGCCTTCTATCTGCTCTGTTCCTTCCAACTGCAATTCTATCACCATATTATCGTCTTCCTTGAGCATCAGTTTCAAGGTACCATCGTAGCCATCTTCCTCCTCGATGTCGGTTACCCAAGTGCCAAGATAGGGAGTGGGATCATAACATCCACAAAAGGTAAATAGCGTTATGAGCAGCAAAACATAGGTTCGTATTCGTTTAGTCATAGTTTTATCATTTAGAATATTATGAATGTTGCGTGGTGAAATGCAAGGTTACCTCATCGCCTTCGATGGTACCAGTCATCTTGCCGTCACTCACAATATCCAATGACACCGACGAGCTGCCATTGGCAAAGGTCATCTCCAAGTGGTTGCCCGAAAGGCATCCCGACAAGTCATCAAAACGTTGATTACTCAAACGAGCAATAACGCTTCCACCATTAATAACACCTTCTTGGTCAATGGAGAATTCCAATTCTATTGGTGTGCCTCCATTAATAAACTTGCCCTTGCAACGCAAGTAGGTTTCAAAATAGGGATTAGTTTCATCATACGACTGGGAATAAGAGTTATCAGAGCTTGATTCATCCGACGAATAGCCGTCGGAAGACGTATATGTTTCGTCAGTATCCGTATTAGTCGTATCTACCATAACAGAATCTACGCAATTCTCATTGCTATCATTACTCATTCTACCTCCACTGGCATGCATGGTAACAGCTATGATAACTGCCAAGATTGCGGCAACAGCAAGTACCACCAATGATGCTACGACATTGGGACTACTATGGCTCTTGAATTCATCAGATGCTATCGGGTCAACATGTTGCTCGTTGTAGTCAGGTGGAACCTCCCCTGTCAACCATTCCCCACAATATCTGCATTTCTTAGCTGTGGCCATAATCTCTTCGCCACAATAAGGACAACGCTTGGTTTCTCTTTGTTTCTGCTCCATAATATTTAGCATTTAAAAGTTTTTTAAAACATAACACTACAGATGAGCAGGAAAGGAATAAACAAGACATAAGCCATCTGGGCATATTGCAGTATTCCAATCTCTACCTCGTCCTCATCCAATTCATCCAAACATCCTTCTTTCAAGGAAAAGTTCAATAGTATCAATAATAAAGAATCAAAAAATGAAAGTACTGAATTGTCGGTATTACCGCTCACCAAGAGAACTATCCCAAACAATAATTCCACAATAGTCAAGATACCACCCCAACGTAAAGCCCTTTCACTCTTCACTATCAAAACAATACCAACATATAGGTTGATTACCAAATAAGCAAAAAAGAGAAAAAGCACAAGAATGAACGATAGAGTTGCCCCATCACTCGCACTCTCCCAGTCCAAATTTTTGTCTGCAAGAATCCCACACAAGCAAAACAAGCCTTCCATGGCAATGAGCGACGAAATGGATACCGTCTTAAATACCTTGTGGTTGGCCCATGCCTGCTGCAAATACATCCAGAGGATGGCACCACATACAAAAGATATCAAGGTTCCCAAATTTTCGGGGATTGTAGCACTGAATTTCCACAAAAGCCCCTTGGTAAAATGAAAGTCATGGGCAAGACTTATCAGTTCGCCTAAAACGACTCCTCCAAACGCTATGTTCAGATTGCGTGAATGATTGTATATTACCATATTCATTATTTGCGAGTTTAAATATCTACTTCAAATGGACATGCATTAATCTTCATAAGCCTCTATTAGCTTTATGTTATCACGTTCTATTTTACTCAATTCTTTAGTAACATTTCTACTTATCGGTGTGTACCAATCATACTGACGAAAGTATTGCCTAAGATCATCACTCTTGAAAATATACCCATGACGAGCAAAGATATAGTTACGCATTATACGCAATTCACGGCTGCTTTTATTTTCCAAATCTTCTGGTTCTGCATACCGCATACATAACCAAGCATATTCGTCATCATTTGAGTCAACATTTGTAGTTGTCACACTTTCATCAGGACCATCTGATTCTGCAATATCCTCCTGATTATTTACAGCCATTGTATCAACAGCCAATGTATCTTCACCCTCCATCTTTAGGTCTGGAGCACTCATCTTGGACGGATATTCCTGCCACATCTTAATTGTGTCAAACATATATGGCAAACCTTGTGAATAGCCAAAGACGATTAATAATGAACAAACAACAATGGCAATATAGTCTATAGGCTTCGCTTTTGATGTTCCACATTCCAAATCTCCAGACTTACAGAGTTTTATAACCAAAATAAGAGGACCAATATATGGAATAAACAGACTAAGAACCCACTTCCAAGAAAGTTCTGCATCACGTAAACGTCTTACATACAAAGCCAAAGAAGGAATGATTATCGCCAGCTCTACAACTAAAAGCACTAACGAGATTTGCAATAGTGTACGGGACGAATCTAAAAAAGTCACATGTTTATCTACCAATAAAAATGCAAGTCCAAAAATAGCATTAGTAAAGAGCGCAGTCCAAAGCATACAAATCCAAAAATGCTTACGCCCTATAGATGACTTGAAATCACAATAATGCTTGATGAACGGCTGATAGAAGAAATACTCTATCCAACCTGGGATATTCTCTTCCAACTCTTCATCAACACTATTAACTCCCTTGTCTTCTATGTTCGACTTCGCCAAATCCACAGAAGAAGCAAATGGAGACCTCACTTGTGCTGTTTCTTTTGTTAAAGGTTTGTCCAACCATTCACCACAATAACGACATTTTTTAGCTACAGCTAATATTGTTTCACCACAATAAGGGCATCGTTTCATTTCTCGCTCCATAGTTACATGTTTTAAATTCTTAATTTAGGGGACAAAGATAGTGATTCTACTTGACACTATCAAGTCCATAATGGTTCATAAGCAAAATTTCTTGATTTCGGCTTAACAAAAGTTGTAAAAATCGTTATGTTTCATTGGTATATTATCATTTTGCCAGGTGTTCCCGAGACTTGGCGGGTTAAGATTTCGGTTTCGGCAAAATAAAAAAGCGTGGGAACTTACCAGTCACTCGTCCCACGGATTGAGGCCTTCGCATTGCCCTGCATTGTTGAACGAGCAACGTCAAATCTCATGCAACAATCAAAATGATAAGAAATCGCGCGTAAATACCAATATATACAGCATATAGCAAGTATTTAATAAAGTATGTAATTTGTTATTTGTTTGTTACTTTGCCATTTAATTTTATTATTTATCATAGTTAATGGTTCGTAATTGGTTCTTGTTTTGGGTAACAAATCCGATTATTTTTCGTATCTTTGCACCGTGAGTAACAAATCTCGCAAAATGACAATAAGTAGAATAAATAACAAAGTAACATGAGAAGTAACAATGAACCTGTGCGCATACGCTACAAGGATTTGGCGAATGGCACAAAGTCGATTTATCTCGACACTTACAAAAGTGGAAAGAGGTCGTATGAGTTCTTGAAGCTTTATCTGCTTCCTGAGGACGATGACAAGGCTAAGGCTGTCAATGCCGAGACCTTGCAGAAGGCTGAAGCTATCAAGAACCAACGAGTGCAAGAAATCCTGTCGGGAAAGTTGGAAACAGTGAAGGCTTCCTTGGAGCATCCTGCTTCTACAACAACTTCAAGCAAGAAGACCGCACGAGCAAGTAAGAAGGAGAATGGCAATACTGCTAAAACTGGCAAAAGTGCCAAGGGAAAGGAAAGTGAGACAAACGAAGTTGTCGGAGCTGTTTCTGGCAGAGAAGGACACCAATGGAAGTTTATTGACGATGACGGTGAGGACAGAGCCATAGATGGAACAATCAAAAAACATAGAGGCAGACCCAACAAGCGTGAAGCTGTCACTCTTCGTTTCAAGAACCTTGCCAACGGCAGCAAGTCGCTCTACTTCGACATATATTATAATGGTGAGCGCAAGTACGAGTTTCTGAAGCTCTATATCAATCCAGAGATTACCGAAGCCGACAAGCAGAATAATGCCTTGGTTATGGAGACGGCAGAGCGTCTGAAAGAACGCAAGATGCGAGAGGTTGTCAATGGAGAGACTTTCACTGATCCTTCTGACGAGCTGAACCAAGTGGAGAAAGTTGAGGAATACACCAGTTCAGTGATAGTCCGTAGTCGCAAGATGCGCAATGGAGACCGTTCCCTCTTCCTTGATATATATTATGGTAAGGGACAACGTGCCTATGAGTCAGTTGGTCTTTATCTTCGTAAGGATGGCAGCGAGGAGAAGCACAAGGAAATCTGGAAAGAAGCTGAGAAAAAGGCCAAGGAACGCATGAAGGCATTGAAGGACGGAACTTTTGAGAAGCGTGTCGGCAGAAGAGGCTACAAGCCGCATGGAGAAGATCCCGATGCCAACGTGGACAAATACAAGGAGTATCTTGCCACCAAGAAAGTGAAGACTGAGATTGCCGTTGCAGAGACTGAGCGCAAGAGAAATTCCAAGACCAAGGAGCCTGTGAGAATCCGCTTCAAGGAACTTGCCAACGGCAACAAGTCGGTCTATCTATCCATCAATGTCAATGGTCGCCGAACCTACGACTATCTGCGTCTCTATCTCATTCCAGAGGTTGATGCAGCTGCCAAGGAGCAGAACAAGCAGACGATGCAAGCGGTGTATGCCATCAAAGCACAACGCATCATGAGCATCACTAACGGCATCGCAGGGCTCAAAGACAAGTCGAGAATCAAAATGCGACTTGTGGATTGGTTGGAGATATTCCGTGACGCACAAGTGGAGCGAGGAAGACAATCTGCCCGAAACTGGGTAAACAGTGTGCTGAATGCAGTGAGAGAACATTCGCCAAACGTGACACTCGCAGAGATGACCAAGGAATATTGCAATGGTTTCATGGTGTTCTTGTTGAACGACTATATCACCTACAAGCACACCCATCCATCCAAATCCACGGTGATGAACTATCTCAAATGCCTCAAAGCAGCCTTCAATATGGCTATTGAGGAAGAGATAATGGACGACAATCCCGTATTGCGTCTTCGTATGGATGTTCTGAAAGGTGGCGGCACCAAGCGAGAGTACCTGACCGTTGACGAGGTGAAGAGACTGATTGACACCCCTTGCAAGCGTGAGGATATAAAGGCGGCGTTTCTGTTTTCATGCTTCTGCGGACTCCGTATCAGTGACGTGAAGAGTTTGAGGTGGAAGAACATCATCACCGAGGGTGACAAGACACGAGTTGAGATATTGCAGTACAAGACCAAGCAGCCTCTCTATCTTCCTCTCAACAAGCAAGCCCTTCGTTGGATGCCTGAGCGTGGATCTGCAAGTGACGAGGACAATGTGTTTCCAACACTGCCAAGCAAGAACTATGACTGCATCCCGGAATGGAGCCGTGCGGCAGGTATCAGCAAGCATGTGACCTACCATGTCTCAAGACACACGTTCGCCACGATGGAGCTGACCATGGGCGCAGATCTATACACTACGAGCAAACTTCTCGGTCATACGGAGGTGCGTACGACACAAATTTACGCAAAAATTATCAATAAGAAAAAGGACGAGGCTGTTTCCCTATTGGACAGTGCGTTCGAAGAATAAAAATGGAACATAATAATACATCAAACAACCAAGGACGAGACGACTCCTCGTTCTCTCTTTTTACCCCAATGCAATGAATGCACCTTCGCTAACAGTGTATGTGGCATTTGTGGTACCAACAAATTGTGGCTGTTCTTCAAGGAAGCTCATGAGTGCTATCAGACGGAAGTAATAGGATGCGGTAAACTGTATCACCGCTATAAAAAGGACTTTCTCAACAGCCATTCCTATACGGACTGCCAGTATGCGGCAGGAAAGAACGAGCACAAGAAGAACTTCTACATCATGGAGGAGTTTCTTGAAGAACGTGAGGACTTAGTAGTTATATTCTTTACCAAAGTGGATTTCGAGTATCATGACTACAAGGTTCTTCATCACAAGTTCAACACCACGGAGCCGCCTCCAAACGGTCAGTATCTCCATGGTAAACCACCGTCAATATTACAAACAGCACAAGAAACCAAACCGAAACAGGACTTTCAATGTTACTTTGATTCTACTCAGTTGAACCTCATTGCGCGCCATGCCAATGAGGTTCATTTGTTCTCAGCCGATGTGTCGGAAGAGGATATGCGAAAACTCTTCTCGTGCCAAGTCAGCAAGCAGCTAAAGGCGAGAAGCAACAGACGTGTGGCATTCTTCTTTGACATGCTCTGCAGCAAGAACTTGATTTGCAAGCAATGGCAATCGGTCATTGCCAAGCATAAACTCATCCTGTCTTCATCAACAGACAAGCCACTTACAACAACCAAGCTGTCCTCAGCAACCAGTGATGCCAAAAGTACCAACGCCAGCATCTATGAGGCTATCCGCAAGAAAGTGCAAGAAATAGCAGATTGCGGTAAAAATGACAGCAAGGACACCATCTGACAGATGAAAACCTTGACAGTTGGCTTGATAGTCGGTTGACAGTCAAGCGCACTTCCATCCGATTGGGCAGAAATGCCCTTACCTTTGCCCTCCGTAATCAGAGACATGGTTATGGAGGGCGACCTCGTTATGTGTAACGATAAATAAAATTACGACAATGATTGGACAGACAACAAATCAGGCAAACAATCCACCAAAGGATGGCACTATCCTACCGCCAACGATAGACGGGGATAAACACGAGTTGACAGAACAAGAACTGGCAGATATGACACCAATGAGACTTGCCGAGCGCATTCAACAAATGGAAGAAGCATTCAAGCTGCTTGGACCAGTGGAGGATGTGCTGAACCGCATCAAGTGCTTGGAGAAATGGCTCTTTGCAGGAAAAGACGTGCTCACCCTTGACGAGGCAAGCGTATTCCTTGACGCTTCAAAGAGTCAGCTTTACAAACTGACACGTACCTTTGCCATTCCCCATTACAAGCCAAACGGCAAGACCATCTATTTCTGCAAGGAAGAACTGGTGGAATGGATCAAGAAGCACCCTGTGAAAACAAAAGAGGTGTATGAGCAGGATGCCATACGCTATGTGATGAACAAACCCTTGAAGAGCAGATGACGATGGAAGAAATGAACGACATGAGCCTCTTTGAAGGCGCAGCGGACAATGCTGATTTGTTGGAAAAGTTGCTGAAGGCATCGCTTATCCATGCGGACGAGACCTACCAGACACCGCCACAGATAATATGGGTGGACAACTCGACCATAGCCACGCTTGGCAACTTCAGTGCCTCCACAGGCAAGGCGAAGAGCCGAAAGACGTTCAACGTGTCCGCTTTGGTAGCTGCCTCGCTTGCTAACGGAAAGGTGCTGCAATATACGGCAAAACTACCCGATGACAAGCGTAAGATACTCTACGTTGATACGGAGCAGAGCCGTTTCCACTGTCACAGCGTGATGCAGCGCATCCTCCGGCTTGCAGGATTGCCCGACAACATGAACAGTGAGAACCTTGTGTTCTTCGGACTGCGAGAGTACAGTCCCAACCTCAGACTGCGGTTGATAGAATATGCCTTGCAGACACAAAAGGGGTTTGGCTTGGTCATCATTGACGGCATAAGGGACTTGATGCTCGACATCAACAATCCGAGCGAGTCTGTCCATATCATCAACAAACTGATGCAATGGTCAAGCCGCTATGACCTGCACATCCATTGCGTCTTGCACCTGAATAAGGGTGATGACAATGTAAGAGGTCACATTGGCACGGAACTCAGCAACAAGGCAGAGACGGTACTGGTGATAAGCAAGAGCAATTCGATGGCGAATGTGAGTGAAGTGAAACCGCTCAACATCCGAGACAAGGACTTTGTCCCTTTTGCGTTCCAAATAAATAAGGAGGGATTGCCAGAGATTGCCAAGGACTATGTGGTTGACTCCACCACAGCTAAACAGCCGAAGATGACGATAGCCGACATTACCGATGAGCAGCATGACAAGGCACTTGAAATGGCTTTCGGCAAGAAAGTGGTGTCAGGCTATGAGAATGTGATAAACGCATTGACGAAAGGATATACAACTATTGGTTTTGCCAGAGGTAGAACAGTGATGTCAAAGTTGCTGACCTTCCTATTGAAGAGCAAACTGGTGGTGAAGTGTGGCAACAACGAGTATTGCAGAATGAAGGATTATCCTTCGTTTCCGCTGCTTGAAGGGCAGGAGGTAAAGAAGTGAGGATGAAGCGAAAGTCACTTCAAAAACCACTTCATTCACCTCGGTGTATATATAATAGTAGAACGGACGGATTTTGTGAAGTGGCATCATATTTAACTACATGGACATACGACAAAATGACTTCACAAAACCGTTCATTCACTCTGGTGTATATATAATAAGCGCACGAATGAACAAAAAATGAATGAAAGATGAACATACAACAAGCAAAGGAAATCAAACTCACGGACTATCTGAGCGCATTGGGACATCAGCCCAAACGATGCAGCAAGTCCACATCTTATTATCTGTCGCCATTGCATGCGGAGACAAAGCCATCGTTCAAGGTGAACTTCAGCCGAAACCAATGGTATGACTTTGCTCTTGGCAAGGGTGGCAACATCATTGCTCTTGCCCAACTTCTCTACAATACGGATGATGTGGGTGCTGCATTGCAGCATATAGCAGCGGACATGAACAACCCAAAGTCCACAAAGGCAAAACCTCCCATACCGACACAAGTAGAGACAGACAAGATGGACAAGGTACATATCCAAGAATTGTCCTACCCTGTGCTTATGTCGTATCTGCGTTCACGCCATGTGGATGCGGACATAGGTAAACGCTATTGCAAGGAGATCTGGTACACGTTTAAAGGCAAGCGGTATTTTGGTATAGCCTTTCCAAATAACAGGGATGGTTATGAGCTGCGTAACCCATATTATAAAGGTTGTTTGGGCGAGAAAGACATATCCTTGATACATTCACAGCAAGTTGGAGTGCAGGACAGATGCTGCATCTTCGAGGGGTTTATGGACTTTCTTTCGTACAAGACTTTGGAAAAGCGAGGCGACAATGTGATTTGCATACAAGAGCCATGTGATTATATTGTACTGAACTCCATCAGTAGCCTTGGGAAATGCATGGAACGATTGGCGTGTTACACTGTTATCCATTGTTATCTTGATAATGACCAAGCAGGAACGGTGGCTGCCCATACAATCATGGGCCGTTATCAAAACAGGGCAATCAACGAATCCATAAGATATGCAGAATACAAGGATGTCAATGATTATCTTATCGGCAGAAAATCCATTATTCCGCATAAAGAGGATGTATAAAACGATAATTTTCTACGGAGAAAGTCAATATTCTCCGTAGAAAACTATATTTTGCGTGATTTTTGCGTAGATTTCCGTACAAACATACTACACTTTTGAAAATATGTAGTAACTTTGTACAGAATTAAAGATGCAAATCATGGAAAAGCGTATGACAAATCAAAAATCTGAAGGCTACATCTCTGCAAAAGATATGGCAGGAAGAGCTGCATACTATAAAGTATTGCAAGCCGCCAAGAATGGCGAACTCACCAGAATAAAAAGAGGTGTGTATGCAACCGATGACCATTTGGCAAGTCAAATGCTTGATGTGGAAAAGGTTGTTCCTGGTGGCGTGTTGTGTCTGTATTCCGCTTGGTCACATTATCAGTTGACTACACAGGTACCACAAGAATATTGTCTCGCAATAAAAAGAGGCCGAAAAATCACCCTTCCAGATTATCCCCCAATTACACTATACCATTGGAGTGATACCGCCTTTAACCTTGGAATTACGAATACTGAGATTGAGGGTTTCAATGTGAGGATATATGACGTGGAGAAATGTGTCTGTGATGCAGTAAAGTATAGAAACAAAATCGGCATAGATGTCTGTACGGAGATTATAAAGGAATATCTGAAACGCAGAGATCGTAATGTCAGCAAACTGATGAAATATGCCTCACAACTGAGAGTTGCCAAAACATTGGGAACATATCTACAAATGGAATTATAAAATAATAAATATGACAACGAAGAATTATGCTCGCTCGGTAAGAGCGAAACTGCTTAATATATCGAAAGAAGAGAATGTCTTCTACCAATCGATATTGACACGATACTTTCAGGAGCGTCTGTTGTACCGTCTGTCGGTAAGTCCATACAAAGAACGCTTTATATTGAAAGGTGGTGCATTACTGTATGCCCATGAGCATTTGAAAGCAAGACCAACATTGGACATAGACTTCCTTGGTCAACAGATTAGCCGTGAGTTGGACAATATCAAGGAGACATTCAGAAATTTATGCGACATAGAATGTCTGGAAGACGGAGTTGTCTTTGAAAAGGACAGCATTAGCGTAGAAGAAATCACTCTCAAAAAAGAATATAATGGTGTGCGAGTGCATGTCAAGGTAGGACTTGACACGGCAAGCCAAGTTATTTCCATGGATGTAGGCTTTGGCGACATCATAACTCCTGCACCCGTTGACCTTTCTTATCCGGTGTTGCTGGACACATTACCAGAAGTTGACATCTTGGCTTACTCTTTAGAGACCGTGGTGGCTGAAAAGTATCAGGCAATGATAGACCATGCGACAGAGAACAGCCGCATGAAAGACTTCTTTGATGTGTACAGAATACTAAAAGCAGGAAATATTGACTTGAACACATTGCAAGAAGCCATCACAGCCACGTTTGAGAATAGAGGCACCGCCATCTCTACGGAATATAGCCTTTTCGAGGATTCTTTTGCGACAGATGCCAAACGAAATATTATGTGGAATAGTTATTTGAAGAAAATCAAATTCAAGGAGCCACTAACCTTCCAAGAAGTTTGGACATATATCACACAGGAACTGAAACAATACATGGAAAAATAAAGGTATTACGATATACCTTATCAAGCTCTCCCATTCGGAGGGCTTTTTTTATGCCCTTTTCCCAAACATGCGAAAACGAACAGAAGAAGCTGATTAAAGTATGATTGAGAGTATGATATATGATTATAATTTGAATATATCTTAAACTTTGATGGCCATACTTTACAAAATTCTTTTATGTCGGATTTTACTCTTTACTTTGCACTCGCAACCGGCACTTTTGCCACTGCATAGAGTATAAATCATCAATAAAACAAAGTATTATATGAGTCCATTTTTGATATTCGCCATCAGCCTTACCATTGCATACGCTATTTACTATGCGGTGATGATAACAAGAGACCTGTATGGTAAGAAGGAAGAAGCCAAGAGCAACGAGGAAGTGTTTGACATCAGCAACATAACGGAAGAGGAAGCCGCAGTAGCCGTCAATGAAAGCGATGGTGGCTTTAGCGTTGCCGACAAGCAATACGACACAAGTTTCCAAGACGGCACATCATACGATGAGGGCTATGGTATGGGAACAGAGAACAACGGAATGAGTGATTATTCTCCAGAAACGGATTCTTCCGGCAGAGAAGATGATGTTGATGAAGACGAAGGGAATGATGTCAACCAACAGAAGCCGAAGAACACAGCCGAGTCGTTGCAGGAAAAGATGGATGGGCAGATGGAGTCCACTTCTCCCATATGGATAGACGGACTATGGCAGGACGACTTCACGGAGAGCCTATTGAAACAAGGCGAGACAAAGCCAGGACAACCAAACATCAAAACAATACCAGTCAAGGATGAAATTTAGCCATATTATAAAGAATGTAGTAAGTTCCTTTGTCTTTGCGCTGCTCCCCCTGTCAGCATCAGCCAAATGCGGTAATGTGGACTATAGCTGGGGAGCAGACGCACTGGCAGGGATGCACGACTATGTGGTGACGATGATGCTGTATGTGCTGTATCTGACATACGCTGTCGCTGCTGTGATGGTGATTATATCCGCTTTGCAGATATACATCAAGATGAACACAGGGGAAGATGGAGTTACCAAGTCCATACTGACGCTGATAGGAGCCTGTCTGTTTATGATAGGTGCATCCATCCTGTTCCCAGCATTCTTTGGCTACCAGATTTAAGACTCAACTGCAGAAGAGTATATCATATGAAAGCGACAACACCTTTCTATATAATTATAATAAGGTGTTGCCAAACGAATCATTAACAAGTAAAACAAGAAAGAATGTTTAAGAAAACAACGAACTATCTGAAGAAGACCGCCAAGAGCGTTCTCTCTTCAGGACGCTTGAAAACATTGGCATTGATGCTCCTTGTGGGCGGTGGCATTGCCATGGCGCAGAACTCGGCAGGTGACTACACGGCAGGTACCACCGCGCTTACAACAGTGACGGAGGAAATAGCCAAATATGTGCCTATTGTGGTCAAGCTCTGTTATGCCATTGCAGGTGTTGTTGCCGTAGTGGGTGCCATCAGCGTTTACATCGCCATGAACAATGAGGAGCAGGATGTCAAGAATATCTTAGTCCTCCAAAATTGGTTGGAAAGGATAAGAAAGGAAGTGACAAATAAAGTGCTTAGTATCAAGCGAATAAGCGATTTTTTGATTTTTCCGATTCTTGCTCAACCGACTCTTAAAAAGATATAATAAAATGATTTTTGTTTCTGATTTGTTTCTCATATATGGCTTGATTTTCATATCTTTGCACATGCTTTCAAAGGCATAATCACGATGCAGAAACGATATATCAGCATCCGAAAAGCCCAACCCTCGCAGACCCTCTGCAAAATTCATTTTCCCTTCTTTCGGGAGTAAATTACCAAAATAAAATATAAACAAGCATGGCAAGACCAAAGAAACAAGTCAAACTGAAGGAGCCGATTAAGATTCGTCTCAAACCTCTCGCAGATGGCAACAAGAGTATCTATCTTGACATCTACTGGAAGGGAGTCAGAAAGTATGAGTATCTGAAACTCTATATCATTCCTGAGGTCAATCCACTCTGCAAGGAGCAGAACAAGGAAACGATGGCACTCGCAGAACGTATCAAGGCAGAGCGCATCAAGGCTCTCCATGGTCACGGAGTGCAAGACTGGGAAACCGTCAAGCAGGGTTCACAACTCTTGACAGGATGGATCAAGAAGTATTGTGAAGGTGGAGTCAGCACCAAGAAGTCAACCCTCCATTGTCGTGTTGAAATGCTTCACACCGTGGAGAAATATCTTGAAGAGTCCAATCAGACCTTCATCACCCTTGAAGAGGTCAATGCTGATTTCTGCCGTGGGTATGTGAAGTTCCTTCGCACCTTCCCAAACTCACACTGCAAGTACATTGAGCCAAGACCTATCAGCCAGAACACGGCAAGCCGTTACCTCGGCATGTTCTCGACTACTCTCAACAATGCTGTCCGTCAAGGTATTATCCGAAACAATCCAATGAAGGAACTGGATGCCAAGGAGCGCATTCAGCCAAAGGATGGCAAGAAGGAATACCTTACCATTGAGGAACTTAAAGCCCTCATGGCAACCGACAGTTACCGCCCAGAGGTCAAGCAAGCCTTCATCTTTGCTTGTTTCACTGGATTGCGACTCAGTGATATGTACAAACTTGCACCGATTCACATTTTCAAGACTCCTGACGGCAAGGGCGAGTATATTGACATGGAAATGCAGAAGACGGAGAAGCCTGTCATCATCCCACTCTCTGAAGAGGCAAAGCGTTGGTTACCAAAACCAAAGGGAATAACAACTCCCTTCTTTGATATACCAACTACTCAGACCGTCATAGGCAGAGCCCTTCGCAAATGGGCAGAGGCAGCAGGTGTAGAGAAGCACATCAGTTTCCACTGTTCACGTCACACCTTCGGCACAATGATGCTGACACTTGGCGCAGACCTGTTCACCACAAGCAAGTTGATGGGTCACACCAACATTCAGACCACTGAAATCTATGCGAAAATCGTAGATAAGAAGAAGGAGGAAGCCATCAACCTCATTGATGGAATGTTCAAGTAAAGGATGTACTTTGAAAGTACCCCCCTTCAAAGAGTTAAGGGAGGTGACTTGAAATCACCCCCTTTGATAAACCAGGGTGGTGTTTCACCCCAGTGGTATAACCAATTATAACAATCATTGATATGACCATCACACTTCGACAAAAAGACCTTGAAAACGACAACAAGAGCCTGTATCTTGACATCTATGAGAATGGCAAGCGCAAGTTTGAGTTCCTTTCCCTCTACCTAATCCCTGAGATTAACCAAGAGACAAAGGAACGCAACGAGGCTACCTTGAAACGTGCGCAGGAGATTCGTGCCGAGCGCGTCCTTCATCCCGAGACCATTCCCGAGAAAGGTCACTTGATGGTTGTACCCGACATTCCCAACGATGACTCACCCGAAGTCATTGACTGGATCCAGACTTACATGGAGTGGATGGACGGCAATCCCGAATATTCCAAGAGGACTGTCGAGCAGACTCAATACCTTCAAGAACGCATGAAGGAGTTTCTGAAAGCCAAACGCAGACCGCACATCACTCTGATGAAGTTCGATAAGACATGGTTCAAGGCATTCTTTCTTTGGCTGAAGAATGACTATGTACCTCAGAAGTATGTGAGAGTCAAGGCAAAGCCGTTGAGTAATGCCAGTTTGCGGAACATGCAGCAACGCATTGTCGCAGTATTCAACAAGGCAGTCAAGACTGGCAAGTTGAAGGCAAACCCCTTCTATCAGTTGGAGAAGGAAGACACAATCTCCAAGCCAAAGTCTGGTCACAAGCTGTACCTTACACCCGATGAACTCAAACTCTTCATGGCATCCGAAGAGACTAACGGAGTCAGGGAAACCCAGTTGGCATTTGGCTTCGCTTGCCTTACAGGACTACGCATCAGCGACATAAGGGCTTTGCGATGGTCAAACATCATGAGGAACGAGGTAACGAACACACTTGTAATCGTCCAGAAGAAGACCAAGGAACTCAATGCCGTCCCAATCTGCTCAACCGCAGAAGCATGGATGCCACCCAAGAAGGATGACAAGGTTTTCCACCTTCCTGCCCATGCCAATGTGGATGCAGCTCTCAAACGAATAGCCAAGAAGGTAGGTATCACGAAGACAATCTCCTTCCATACCTCCCGACATACCTTTGGCACATTGATCCAAGCGGCTACTGGTGACATCGAGACCACCAAGAAACTCATGGGTCACAAGTCGCTCAAATCAACCGCAGTCTATGCAGACGTGCTGACTGAGGAAAAGGTCAAGGCTATCTCCAATACCAAGACGGTATTCAGGAGTCGCAAGCCACACACCGAGAACAAGAAGATTCCACGAACCAAGCGAACGGCAGCGACCAACACGCACCCTCGCAAGGTCATAGATATACAGGATAACGAATAACGGCTAACGAGCCGATTCAGGATAACAACCAGTTTCATTTCATCAAAAGCAGTGCCCTGATTCAAGGTAGTGGTTTCCGCTACCCTTAGGGGCTTGCTATCTCAAAACCAAGCATTCAGGATAACGTAAACAACTAAATATCAAGATTATGAATAAGACTATTGACAACGAGACTCTTCTTTTGAAGGTAGAGTCATTTGAGCATCGCATCGAGGTTCTGGAGAACACTCTCAGCGCAGCCAAGGAGGTATTGACACTTGAAGAAGCAGCCCTTTTCATGGGTATATCAAAGAGCAGTCTCTACAAGATGACCCATCGTCATGAGCTTCCTTTCTTCCGTCCAAACGGCAAACTCATCTACTTTGAGAAGGCTGAACTTCTGAAGTGGATGCGTCAGAACCGCAGCATGTCTGAGGCTGAGACCAAGGAGGCAGCAGCCCAGAAGCTGAATGAACTTGCCAACCACTAATCAATGAGTATTATGAATCAGGATTTCAATCAACAGCAGTACAACGACAAACTGGCTCAGGTAGCCAGCCTTGCCGTTACCTATGCCAAGGATGGCACAGGCTATCACAGTATGAAGGATGCCTTCAATGAACTGTGCGAGATTTCACATGCCAACAAGGGCATTGACCAAGAAAACACTATCGGCAGACGAACCCTGCTTGTGCAGAGTGTCTGCATCAAGGCTATCCATGCGCTCACTCCATACCAGAACGAGCGACTTGAACAGCAGCTGAAGGACATTGCTTCGGACTATCCCGAGCATCGTCACCTGCATTTCCGCAGATAGTTTCTTCTTTCCCTTTTGTCATATCATAGACATATCAATGAGAGTTACCGCTTACATACGTCAGAAAGATACATCGAAGAACGACCTTGACAGCCGTGCTTCGGTGTACTTCCGTGTCCGTGACAAAGGGCTTGATGTCAAGTGCGCAAGCGAACTTCAGATCAATCCCAATCACTGGAGCCAAGAACGACAGGGCTACAAGAGCCGTGTCAATCTTGTGGATGACGATACCAGAAACCTCTTTGACTCACAGGTCAAGGAGATTACAGGTATCATAACCAGGGAATACTATATCGGAGCAAACTCCGACTGGCTAAGACGACTGATATTTGCCTATCACCACCCCAATGCCTATTGCATGGGCAGTGGCATGGCGGTAAGCAAATCCTTTGTCATCTGGGCAGAGAGGTACCTTCAGAACAAGCATTTCGGCAAGCATCAGGAGTGCAACACCCGATGCCTGATTGACAAGGTTACTCGTTTTGAGGATGAACACAAACACCCGATGAACATTGACAGCATGACTGCCGATGATCTTCGTGTGTTTGCGGATTTCCTGTCTTCTGACTATGACATATCTATGAATACCATCGTCACTAACATGACCTTGATGCGTACCGTCTGCAACTGGGTACGAAAGCAGGGAGTCACAAACAATGACCCCTTCTTTGGCTATGACATGCCCAAGGCACTCTATGGCACTCCATATTTCCTGACCATTCAGGAGCGTGACCAAGTTCTGGATGCAGACCTAACGGATGATGCAGAACTTGCTGAGTATCGTGATATGTTCGTGTTTCAGTGTATGGTCGGATGCCGTCATAGTGATCTTGTGACCTTCACCCCCAAGAACATTATTGACGGTGTTCTGGAATATATCCCCATCAAGACCAAGGGCAAGTTAGGTGACGTTGTAAGGGTTCCTCTTATCCCCAAGGCTATGGCTATCCTTGATGGCCATGACCATGGTGATGATGAACCAATCTTCCCCAAGCATTATAACTTCAAGTTCAACGATGCTATCCGTAGAATCTTGAAGCGTGCCAAGGTAAATCGTGTTGTCACTGTGATTAACCCTAAGACACGGCTTGAAGAGAAGAAGCCAATCTCAGATGTGGCTACCTCTCATCTTGCACGAAGGACTTTTATCGGTAATCTTTACCGCATGGTCAAAGACCCTGATTTGGTTGCTTCTATGTCTGGTCATGCCAAAGGCAGCGTTGCTTTTGCCCGATACCGAGTCATTGATGATGACATGAAGAAATCCCTGGTTGAACTTATCCAGTGATTCTCTTCTTTTTGATGGCATATTCCTTTTCCCTTTATTCGGTTACATTTCAATAATATCATAGACTATGGACGATAAAAAATTACATCGTTGCTTCACTTTCTCTGAAGAGCAGTTGAAGCATCTTCGAAGCAAGAAGTACAAGATTGACCGTATGGAATGCTTCATGTCGCTTGTGGATCTTGCCGAGCCAGTTCCAAAACTTGTGCAAATCAGCAAGACCAAGCAAGTAGAAATCTTGGCAGGTCAAGTTATGGTTGACAATACCCAACTTGCCAAACTCTGGGACAAAGACCGCAAGACGGTTCCAAAGCTGTTGGATGCTATGGAGGCTGTGGGCATTTTCTCTTCTCAGGAAGTGGAAGATAACCGCATCTACACCCTTCATTGTCTCTCAGGCTGGTATGTTGATGCCAAGTTCGTGTCGAATGCCTTTGCCTTAAAGCGCAATAACGACAGTACGGCAATCATCCATGCGGAAGTTCCTGCCTCCAAGGTCATCATCACTGAGGATCCTGATGACAAGAAGAAGGACAAGGAAGGTTCTGCTTCTGCCGATGACAAATCCAATGACTCTGCCGAGGGCAACAATCCTCAGACAACTGGCAATGTGTCGCACCAATCACCACAATCTAATGATAGTGGCAATGTGGGTAAGTCTGGAGCAGATGGCAACAAGTCACCATCACCTCCTGAAAACAATTCCCCGCAGTCTGCTGACAGCCCTTCTCCCCAAGGTGAAGCCGATGGCAAGCAGAATGAAGGGAAGCAGCATGAGCAGATACCTTCTCAGCAAGGAGGACAGCAGCCACAACAGCCTAACGGCAATCAAAGACCGCCTTTCAACGGCTATCAGAAGCCTAACGGCTACTACAACCAGAACGGCAACAAATAGCCGTCTGAGGACTCAGGAATGCGACCTGCACCGCCAAACCATCCCAAAGGACGTTTACCGATACAGGACAACACGGCAAGCCGAAACGACTTTCTAAGCCCTGACGGGAACTTAGCAGGTAAAAGGACCGATTTTTAAGAGGTACTTTTCGAGAAATCCTTTTGTACTACATTATTTGTGACCAAATTTATGCAGTCCTAAAAGTTTCTCGGGCTACTCGCAGGCTCGCAGACCTATGTCCTTCTTTTTTACTGATTTATATTCATCCCTTTAATCATATTCAAAGATATGGCTAAGAAAAAGAAGATTATCAAGAAGACACCCACAAGGGTGCATTCCTTCCGCTGTACCGATAAGGACTGGAAGGAACTGAAAAAACTCGCTAAGGAATGTGGTATGAGCATAGGCAAGTATCTCGTTGAGACTGGCAAGAAGCATCACCCACGTCAGCGACTCACTCCAGAGGAAAGCAAAGCCCTGAACTCTCTGACTGAGGCACGTACCGACTTGATAAAAGTCCGCAGTAAGTTGCACGATGCTTCACCCGAGGAAAAGCAGAAGATGTTCAGATCTCCAAAGTTCATGAAGTGGTGGATTGAAGCCGTTGAACGACTCATCAAACACTGGTATAGCATTGAAGACAACCTTACTTCTCCTGTACTGACCAAAGTTCAAGAAGACGAATGATTATACTCGCAAGACCAGTAGCCTATGGCGGCAATGCCGCAAGGTACGCAATGGAGAAGGAGGATGCAACCGTGGTCAAGGTGAACCACATGCCTGACTATCTCGATGCCACCGAAATCTGGTATCGGATGAAGCATCACTGCCAGTTGCATCAACAGGACAGGACTATTGGGCGAAAGTTGGAACGCTTCATGACCACGTTTGTACTCTCCCCATCCAAGGAAGAGTCAGAGAACTATACCTTGGATGACTGGGCAAACCTCGCTGATGAAGGATTGGAAGCTTTGGATTCAGTCGGACTTTTACCCAAAGGCTTTAAGGAGAAGGTCAAGACCAATTTCCGCAATTCTATGAGTGTTGCTGCCTTGCATCGGGATTCCAAGTCTGGAACCCTTCACCTGCATCTTGACTGTTGCCGTGTGGATAATGACGGCAAGACCAACGATGTTCACGATGTTCACATCAGAGCAATAAGGGCTGCGGAAATTATCAACGCAAGGCATGGTTGGGAGCAACCTCAGGAGGTTCGTGAAATGCGCCAACAAGATATAGCGGAGTTTTGCGAATATACCCTTCAGAAGATGGATAGTTTCGACATTGACCGTTACTTTGATATGCTTCGCATGAGAGGCTATGAGGTCAATCCAAGGTATGACACTACTAACTGCAAACTTGTGGGCTACACCATCGGCAAGAATGCCTCAGTGTTCAAGGCTTCTGCCATCGGTCGAAAGTTCATGGTATCACAGCTTGAAGCCACATGGAAGAAGATGCATCCTAAGCCTACTCAGGTCAAGATGCGACCTGCTTCACCTTCCGTTTCACCGGCTCGCCCTGCTCGCCATGTTGCTCAGACAACGAAACCTACCCAGTCCAATTCTAAGCCATTGCCAGTTGCTACCAAGACTGCCTTCAATGTCAATGTTAGCGGTGAAATGAAGAGAATCTATATTCCGAACACGGTCAAGGACATCTTCCTCAATGAGGTTCAGGTTCCTGATTCTGATATGACTGCATCAAGAGAGGACATTTCTCATGTAGGTATGCTTCTCTTCCTTGATATGATTGATGCAGCAACAACCGTGTCCGAATCTTGTGGCGGTGGTGGTTCTGCTCCTTCCTCTGGTTGGGGTAAGGATGATGACGAAGACGAGCGTGAGCGGGCTCGCCGTTGCCTCCAGATGGCTCATGCCATGTGCAAGCCACCGCAGAAAAGACGTTCATTCCACCGTTAGACAAATCCTACATATCAATGAGAAGAACAAAACATGTAGAAGAACTCATCGAAGATGACGAGCAGAAGCCTGACTTCGATGACATGATGAACGAAGTCCAGGAAGAGATTGAAGAGCATGATGCCGAGGATGCTGTTGTCAGTCGTGCGCCTGAACTCAGGCAGTTGAGTGAGAACATTGACAAAGCGACCAACACTTGGATCAATGCAACTCTTCAACTGGAGTCTGCCATCCGTAAGTACAATTCAGCTCAGACTGCTCTTGGCAATGCCGTTGACACTATCAGTGGTAAGGTTGACACCATCAATACCCACATTGACAATGTTCTGAAGGATGCCCCAACCAAGTTGAAGGTTTCAGTCAGAGTCGATGATGTTGACTGGAAGAAGATTCAGGACATGTTCGACAAACAACATGAATGGATGACCACTCAGATGCAGAAGCATATCCGTGAGGTCAATCAAATGTTTTATGAAGAACGTAGAAGGGTTCAGGAAAGGTACAAGGAGTACGACGGAACCTACCTCGGACACTATGTGCAGTATTTCTTCTGGTTCTTCTTTGTCCTTGGACTCGTTATTTTCGGCTTGGCTATCTTCCTGATGCTCGACAGTCACTACCACTGGACGAAGTAATCTAATGTTTATACCCTCCAAAATCCCTACGAAACTTGGCATAGTCTAAGTTTGTAGGGATATTTTTTTTCTTGAAAACGTCATTTTCTTGAAAATGTGCACTATTGCCCGTTGTGGGAGCCAGATAGCATGAGTAACTTTGCACCGTCAAAATAAACGAGTGTAAACCTAATTGTTATAAAGTAAGCATTCCGTAAACCACGTATAGATGGTTATGGAATACTTTTTATATAGTCCGCTAAATGGGAATTTACAATTCTGATATACTTCAGATGTAGGTTGCCGTTTCTAAAGCAATATAAAGTTTGTTTAAACTATGGTTGGCATTGTTCAAGCCTTTGGCTTCATATCCATTTGTATCCAAAATGTCACCTGTTTCAAAAAAAGCATACAACTTCAAATTGTAGAAGTCGCACACAGATTGAACTCCAGCCAATTCCATTTCTACAGCGATGCACCCTTCTTCCATACGTTTGCGTACAAGTCCTTTTGTTTCTCTGATCATCGAATCTGTCGTCCATATTTTACCTGTAATATATGGTACAGATAATTTGTCGAAAATTATGGAAAGTTCCTTGCTTGCGGCTATATCAATATAGTCGGATGGTGCTGCAAAATAATATGAACACCCGTCCCCTCTGTAACTTTGTGTCGGTATGATAAATCTACCTTGTGTGGTTGTACGGTCAAGACTGCCACAGGAACCGAACATAATGAACTTTGATGCTCCAGTTAGCCAGCTTGCAAGATGACATTGAGAGGATGCTACTGCTGAACCTATTCCTGACAGGTAGAAAGTTATCGTAACTCCTTTATAAGTTGTTTTATAGATATGCGTATCGCCATTGCAAGCCGGCATAGTTGCAATAATTTCAGATTCGTAGGAATCAAGTAAATGCCGATGAATCTCCTTCGAGAATATTATCAGGCATATATCTGCAAAATCTCCACGTCTGCCGTAGAAATCAAACAGATTGATCATTGGTTCAGTTTCAATATCATAACTATCAGTAATCATAGCATATTGAATCAGATGTGAGTTTTATATTGCTCCGGTATCTCAAGATTGAAAGTTCTGCATAATAACAGGACGTCGTGGACATCATTTTCATCGTATTCATATCCAAGATGGAACTGTACCTGTGCCTCCGGGTTTATGCATGTTACCTCAATATTCCCGATATTTCCTTTACCTGAGAAAGTTTCGCTTGGGAAAGTGTATCCGTCATATAGAATTCCATCTTCGACATATTCGAAACAATGCAGATCGATTATTCTTCCGTTGTCATCTTTCCAGACAGTATGGCTATCGGTCGTATAGTCCATTACAACTTCTCTGTATCCCTTCCAGGTAATCACGGATATGGCCTTACCATAGTCTTTCTTCTCTACGAACAGATCGATGTCGTTATGTATTCTTGTTTCTCTGCCTATAAGTGCATCGACACCCCAACCGCCGTCCAGAAACACCTTTACAGATGCTTCAGACAGCATTTCAAGAATCTCACATGCATCAAAATAAGTGACCATAAAATTGCAATTAAAATAAACTTTGGTGCAAAGTTAATAAAATTCCGTGAGACTAAAGAGACTTATACGTAGAAAGTTAAACATACAACTGTATTTTCGCAGAAAATACTATAAAATGCCACCTGAAAAGCCCACTTTTCGTGCACATTTTTCCAACTAAAGCCATTTTTTCAACCTGATTGCTGAAACGACAATAAGGTTCACAATACCTGATTTTGCACCTTCAGGAACGCAGCACAAAATGATAGAAAATGAAAATTTCCGTTCATTTCCGTGTTAAGATATGTTAAGCAGATGTTTTCATTTTGGGGTTTTTGAAATTTTTGTTTCCAGTTTGTTTCTTTTGGTACTTTTTGCTTTTTGGGAGTGTTGATATTCAGCACTTTACAATTCGGAAGCAGATTCTCAAGAAAAAGATCATGATGATTGTAGGAGCATGTATCTTCCTCGTGGCAGCAGCACAGGCATTGCCATTGTTCTTCGGTGTGACCAACTAACGAGTGAGAGTTATTCCGTGCATATTCAGTAAGTGAGAAACGACGTGAAGAATGGCAAGAGAAGAGCAGGAAATCCGCTACCCCGATTACCCACTGTTCAAGGGACTCCAGAAGCCCCTTGAATTCATGGGAATACAAGGGCGGTATATCTATTGGGCAGCAGCCACGGCAGGAGGAGCCATCATCGGCTTCATTGCCGCCTACTGTCTGATGGGTATCATTGCAGGACTGATAGTGTTGGTCGTGGCAATCACTACGGGTGTAGGTCTCATCATGTTCAAGCAACGGAAGGGACTGCATACCAAGAAGAACGACCAAGGAGTGTTTATCTATGCCTACAGCAAGCGCATATAAAAATGTGAAACAAAAAAAGTATCGACATGACCAAGATGTGGATGACAAGTAGAAAGTGAACGACTGGTAGGCTCATTCTCCCCCAAGGGTGTGGGTCTACCTTTATTTGTTTCAGCAAAAGTATCGCATCTTTGACATAAAAGAATGGTTATGAGCATGAAAGCAAAGAACATTATCATTATGGCATTGGCTGGCATATTGCTGACCGCATGCAAGGACAAGACCTACAAGCCACCCACATTGGATGCCATGAGGAGTGCTGACAAGGCAAGAGCTACTTGGGCGAGAGAGGCAGAAGAACATCCTGCGACCGTGGAAACACAAACAAGCAGGATGGATTCAACTGCAAAGGATAGTGTATCAACCCTTTATGGCGAAGAAAGCTATAATACCTCTTATCAAGAGAATGACAACAAATCATCCAGTATGGGAGAAAATCATCAATCATCCGAAGAAACAGAATAATAAACGAATATGGTACTATATGTAATCTTATTTTTCGTGGCAATCTGCATTGGCATGGCCATATCGGTCTATGCCTTTGGTACTGGTGGCAAGCGGAAGAAAATCTTTCAGGACATCTACTTCTCCGTGGAAGACACGGACGGTATCGGTGTGCTCTATACAAAGACTGGAGAGTATTCTGCCATCCTGAGAATGGAGAACCCAGTGCAGAAATATTCTGCCAATATAGACAGCTATTATGAGTTCACCAATTTGTTTGCTGCCATCGCACAGACTCTGGGTGAAGGCTATGCCCTGCACAAGCAGGACATCTTTACTAGAAAGCAGTTTAAGGATGAGAGTGGCAAGGGACACGAGTTCCTTTCCGAATCCTACTTCCGCTATTTCAACGGAAGAGAATATACGGACAGCATGACCTATCTGACCATTACGCAGGAGAACAAGAAGAGTCGTCTGATGTCTTTCGACAACAAGAAATGGCGAGATTTCTTAGTGAAAATCAGAAAGGTGCAAGACCAGCTGAAGGATGCCGGTATCAAATCAGAGTTCTTAAACAAACAAGAGGCAAGTCTGTATGTTGACCGTTTCTTTGCCATGAACTTCCGTGACAAGATGGTGAGCATGACAGGATTCAAGGTGGATGACGAGATGATAGGTATGGGTGACAGACGCTGTAAGGTATATAGTCTTGTGGATGTGGATTGCGCCAACTTGCCGACACAAATCCGTCCGTTTACCAACATCGAGGTGAACAACACAAGTATGCCAGTGGATCTGGTAGCATTGGTGGACAGCATACCAGGTGTGGAGAGTGTAGTGTATAACCAAATCATCTTTGTGCCGAACCAGAAGCGTGAGCTTGCTCTGTTAGACAAAAAGAAGAATCGCCATGCCAGTATGCCCAACCCAAGCAATCTGATAGCCGTGGAGGACATCAAGAGAGTGCAAGAGGTGATAGCGAGGGAAAACAAGCAGTTGGTATATACCCACTATAATATGATAGTGACAGTGAAGCCAGAGACGGACATACAGAAATGTACCAACCATCTGGAGAATGCCTTTGGCAGAATGGGCATCCATATCTCGAAGCGAGCCTACAACCAGTTGGAACTGTTCGTCAACTCATTCCCCGGCAACTGCTATGGGATGAATGCCGACTACGACCGATTCTTGACCTTGGGCGATGCCGCCACCTGCCTGATGTACAAGGAAAAGATTGTGCATAGCGAGGACACGCCATTCAAGGTCTATTATACCGACCGTCAAGGAGTGCCAGTGGCTATCGACATATCAGGGAAAGAGGGACGAAATAAGCTGACTGACAACAGCAATTTCTTTGTCCTCGGTCCTTCGGGAAGCGGCAAGAGCTTTTATGTTAACTCCATGGTGCGCCAAGCCCATGAGCAGGACACCGACATCGTGCTGGTAGATACAGGTAACTCGTATGAGGGACTGTGTGAATACTTCGGCGGAAAATACATTTCCTATACCGAGGAGCATCCTATCACGATGAACCCTTTCAAAATCAAGCGAGAGGAATGGAACATCGAGAAGTTGGGATTCCTGAAAAACCTCGTGATGCTGATATGGAAAGGAAGTCAAGGCACGGTGAGCAAGACCGAAGACAGACTGATAGAACAAGTCATCAACGAGTATTACGATGCCTATTTCACCACCAAGAGAGTGAGCAACCTCTGTTTCAACACTTTCTATGAGTTCAGTACGGAGCGACTGCCGAAGATATGCGAGGAGAACGGTCTGCATGGCATAGACCTGTCATCCTACAACTATCTGTTGAAGGACTTCTATAAAGGAGGCAGCCATGATGTGACACTGAATGAGAATATGGACAGCAGTCTGTTTGATGAGACCTTCATCGTCTTCGAAATCGACAGTATCAAGGATGATCCACTGCTCTTTCCACTGGTGACACTCATCATCATGGACGTGTTCCTGCAGAAGATGCGCATCAAAAAGAACCGAAAGATGCTCATCATCGAGGAGGCATGGAAAGCCATCGCCTCGCCCATGATGGCGGAATACATAAAATATCTGTATAAGACCGCCAGAAAATTCTGGGCAAGCGTGGGTGTGGTGACACAGGAGATACAGGACATCATCGGCAGCGAGATAGTGAAGGAAGCCATCATCAACAACTCGGATGTGGTGATGCTGCTCGACCAGAGCAAGTTCAAGGAACGCTTTGACACCATCAAGGCGATACTCGGTTTGACCGATGTGGACTGCAAGAAGATATTCACCATCAACCGCTTGGAGAACAAGGAAGGACGCAGTTTCTTCCGTGAAGTCTTTATCAGGCGAGGACAGACCAGCAATGTGTATGGTGTGGAAGAACCGCATGAGTGCTATATGACCTACACCACGGAACGAGCGGAGAAGGAAGCGTTAAAGCTATACAAGCGAGAGTTGAAATGCAACCACCAACAAGCTATCGAAGCCTATTGCAGGGATTGGGATGCAAGTGGTATCAGCAAGAGCCTCGCCTTTGCTCAAAAGGTAAATCAGGCAGGAAAAGTACTGAATTTAGGGAACAAAAATAAAAAGTAATCAAAGATGAAACGACTTCTATCCATCATAATGCTGATAGTCTGTGTGTTGGCAAAGGCTGACGCACAGTACTACAGCGTGAACTATGACAAGCAGACGGTGGCTGCTATGGCTGCTGCATACGGAACGGAAGCCGTGGCAGAGGCATACTATAACGAGCAGGTACAGAACATATTGAAGCACTATAATGCAGCAGAAGTGGCAAGTGCCGGCATCTTCGCCTCAAAATTCTTGGAGCGCAAGGCAATGACAGAGTTGGGCATCTGGAACAGTAGCACAGGGAACTACTATTACCGCCGTATCTACAACATGGTGTCGGGCAAAATCATGCCGAAGATATGGACGGTGGCAGGAATGATGCTGAAAAGTCCGCAGACTGCCCTGTATTGGGGAACCTATCTGATGAAGATATGTGACGACACCAAGAACCTGTGCATGCAGTTTGAGAGTGTGGTAACAAACAGCACCCTCACATTCTCGGACATCGCCTTTCTACAAATCAACCAGGAGATAGCTGCCATACTGAAACTTTCAGAGATTGGCAACGTGGATTGGAAGAAGATGTTGGACGATTTGTCGAAGGTGCCAGGCAATTTTACAGTGGACAATCTGAAATCCGACATCGACAATCTGTATAAGGCAGGAGCCAACCTTGCAGGAGCAGGAATGAACAATATCGGCAATGCCCTGTTGCAGAGCAGCCAGTTCAACGACCTCTTCCAAGGCAAACTCAGTGCAGCCATCGACATTGTGGATAACTATTCCTCGCTGTTCAAAAGTCTCGACAAGAGCGTAGGCAACACCCTCTTGGGCATGATTGGAGGCAAGGACAACGTGGCAGGACTGTTCTCTCTTGCCAACTATAACCTAACCTCTTGGATGACTGACTATCTGGATGAGACGGCAGGAAACTACTACACGCAAAGATGGTATATCGCCCGACGAGACCAAGGACGAGAGAAATTGTGCGACTATGTACCGCCCACCGATGACAACAGCATCTTGAAAGGCGACCACTGGTACAGAATCAACACCAAGGATGCCAACTTCTATCCCAACAATAGCCAAAAGGAAGCCATCCTGCAAAACTCGGAGAATCATGCAGGATGGTCAAGAACAATGGTGCAACAGCTCAACAACCAGAATGATGGCTTTACCTACAGTATCAGCTATTTGTTGAACAGCTACATCATCAGTAGCAAGAAAAAAGGACAGAAACAGAAGGCATACGCCTACGAGATACAGGTGTACAAGAGTTGGAACAAGACAGAAGAAGTGTATGAGGCAGTCTTTGACTCCTATTCGATGGACTTGAACACCTTCAAGGCACAACTGCAAGCCCGGTTGAGCGAATGGAATGACAACGAGGAAGGCTATACCTATTATATAGGCAGTGATGCACGCAACTACTATCAGGCAACCGATGCCGCCAAACTGAAGGGATGCGAGAGCGTGACCATTAGTGTGACATGCAGCGACGGTGTGCAGTTGGGGCAAGGCACCACACAATACAAGTGCAAGGGATGTGGCGGTTCGCTGAATGACCACAGCAAGAAATGCGCCATGACAACATCTGTGACAGAGAACAACCTTGACCTCTCGGACTTGTATAAACAAGAGCAGGAAGCCAATGCCAAGATAGCCTCTCTGCAATCTCAAATCAGTCAGTTGGAAGCCGAGAACAAGTCACTTGTCAAGCAAATCGCCAATGCAAGTGTGGAAGATGCAGCCAAGTATCGGGAGCAATACAACAAGAACAAGGCTTCCATCGAACAACTGAACAAAGAACTTGCCACATGGCAACAGAAACAAAGGGAAATAGAGGAAGCCAAGGCAGAGGCAGGAAAGGACAATGACGTGGCGACGGATGACTACTATCGCATACCAGCCATTATGAACGACTGCAAGAGTGCCTACAACCTGACTTGGCAAGGGGAAGGAACATGGAGCGGCTATACTTACATTCGAAAAGCCACCATGCCCAACATCAACGGCATCATCACCTTCAAGGCAACATTGAAGATTGCCAGAAAGCCGAAATATTTCTTGGGCATCAAGATACACAGAGCCATCCTGCAGATCAGTTGGGAGCTGACATCGGAATACACCAACACCTCGGTAGTGGATGTGATAACGCTTGACCCAAGCAAGACCGAGCAGGAAAAGGCGGACGAAGTGAACAAGCGCATCTCGGAAATCGCACAGGAATATCCATCGTGCAAGATAACCACCGAATATGCTAAGAGCGCACCTGCCGATGACAATAACACCGATGATACCTTTCATCTGCTATGGTCGAGCGATAGGTTAGAGATAGCCAGAGAGGTGGACAGCAGAATCACCAAGATATACGCAGACTTGGTATCGTTGGAGAAGATGATGCACTACAAGCGCAACATCATCGACATGCTGATGGACATCGCTCCACATATCAATGCTGACGAAGGACGACGGTTGACACTGGTGGAGAAATGTAAGAAACGTTGGTTAAGGAAAGCTGCCGACACCAAACATTCAGATGATTATCACGGCAAGTTTAATGATGAAGACAATGAAAATGAGAAATAGAAAAGAATACAAGGCTGATGCAGCGGAGAGGGTTGCAGGGTCAGTGAGCAAGAAGCGACGAAAGGATATTGTGAGAACATTGCTGGTAGCAATCTTGCTCCTCGCCCTCCCCTCTAAAACATTCGCCCAATGGGGATTTGACGTTGCCAGTGTGGAAGCCTACATCAATGACCACAAGAAACAGCGGAGCTTGTTGCTTGCAAGAAGTACTTTGGAATACAGCAACAAACTGTTGCATAGCTACAGCAAGGACGAGACCAAGGCATACAAGGAACTGAACGTTGACCTTGACAAATACACCAGGGCATTTGATGTGATAGATGTGCTATATCAAAGTTTACGAACCAGTTTGAACGTGTACTCCACCTACGAGGGTGTGAGCGACAGAATATCGGACTATAAGAAGCTGTTGGATGACTACAACAAAAAAGTCATCAAACGAAAGCGCATTTCGCTTGCCGATACCATACTGATAGGCATCAACCGACGAGCCATAGAGAATATCGCAAATGAAGGCGAATACCTCTACAAAAGCGTGAGCGACTTGGTGCTGTATGCCACAGGATCGGCAGCGTGTTCTACGGCAGACCTTCTTGTGGTGTTGGAAAGCATCAACACCTCGCTTGACAATATAGAGAAGCATCTGAACAAAAGCTACTTTGAGTCGTGGCGATATATCCAAGTGCGCATCGGCTATTGGAAAGAAAAGGTATATAGAACCAAAAGCAAGCAGCAAATACTGGAAGATGCCTTCGGACGGTGGCGAGTGGCAGGGAAACTTGGATATTAGTTAAGTGAAGAATGAAGAATTCATTCGTTAGCAAATAGTGAGAGTTAGTAACCCTTATATATAATAATGTATAGATATGGATAGAAAAAAGATAAAGGCGGTAGTCGTTTTGATGATGGGCATAGCCATGACAAGCAAAGCCCAAAGTGGTGTGACATACAACCACGACAGTTGGAAGAAAAACCAGATAACGGTGATGGAAATAGGTAGCGGTAGTCTGTCACCAGAGTTGTACTATCAGTTACTGCACAGCAGTTACAAGAAATCGGCAGCACGCAAGAACAAACTCGGTTTTCGTACCACAGCAGGAATCGGTGCCTATAACCAAGTGGAATATGCCGAAGCAATCGACTCTGCCCTGATCAAAAGAGCAGAGATTGAGGCGTTGAATATGGCAGACCGTCAGATTGACCTCGCCTGGAAAGTGGAAGGAAGCAAAATTAACAGCAAGATGAATGCCTTCAAGAGCAACATCGACCGCATCCTGCCTGTAGGCGGATCCATCGGTGACAAGCAACGCTGGACAGAATACTATCATGTCTATGAGACAGCCATCAAAGCCACCAAGGATGCCTATATGCCCAATGCCAAGCGTAAGAAGATGTACCTACAGATTTATGCAGATGTGGCAAAACAGAACGAGACACTTGTGAAGCAACTGGTGCAGATGTCGAATGCCAGCAAGACCAAGGAATTGTTGACAGCAAACGGCAACTACCAGACCGCCAACAAACGAAGTATCATCAGCAGTGCATCCAGCAAATGGCGAGAGGCAGGAATGGCAGTGAGAAACAACACATCTTCTGGCAGTAATAACGGCTCGAATGAGGATGACAATGATTTGAAAATAAACAGATAAGGAGTTATGGCAGACAACAGTAGCATATTATCCGACTTCGGCATCAACATCTTGGAAGAAGAAATTGATGACGTGATTTTCCAGACCAACGAGTTTCTGTGCGACGCTACTTTTACAGGCTCGAATGGGCCTTTTTGGTGGGTCGTCCAAATGTGTATGGCACTCGCAGCCCTCTTCTCCATCGTGGTGGCAGCGAACATGGCCTACAAGATGATGGTGAAGCATGAGCCACTGGATGTGATGAAACTATTCAAGCCACTGGTGATAAGCATCATCCTCTGTTGGTGGTACCCACCAGCCGATACTGGTATGACAAATAGTGGTAGCAGTTGGTGCGTATTGGACTTCCTGAGTTACATTCCAAACTCCATCGGAAGTTATACCCATGACCTTTATGAGGCGGAAGCCACACAGATAGAGGACAAGTTTACGGAAGTTCAGCAGCTTATCTATACCAGAGACACGATGTACACCAACGTACAAGCTCAGGCAGACATTGCCCATAAGGGAACAACAGACCCGAATCTGGTGGAATCGACCATGGAGCAGACAGGCGTGGATGAAGTGACCAATATGGAAAAGGACGCAGCCAAGCTGTGGTTTACCTCACTGACTGCAGGAGCCGTAGTGAACATCGACAAGATAGTAATGCTGATAGCATTGATTGTCTTCCGTATCGGTTGGTGGAGCACCATCTATTGTCAACAGATACTGTTGGGAATGCTGACGATATTTGGACCGATACAATGGGCGTTCTCGCTACTGCCGAAATGGGAAAGCAGTTGGGCGAAGTGGCTGACAAGGTATCTGACCGTGCATTTCTATGGAGCCATGCTCTACTTCGTGGGCTTCTACGTGCTATTGCTCTTCGACATCGTGCTCTGCATACAGGTGGAGAACCTGACGGCTATCACCGCCAGTGAGCAGACGATGGCGGCATATTTGCAGAACTCGTTCTTCTCGGCAGGGTATCTGATGGCAGCAAGCATCGTGGCTTTGAAGTGTCTGAATTTGGTTCCAGACTTGGCAGCTTGGATGATTCCTGAGGGCGATACCGCATTCTCTACCAGAAACTTCGGTGAGGGTGTGGCACAGCAAGCCAAAATGTCGGCACAGGGGACACTTGCCCATGTGATGCACTGATAAAGGTAAAAAAGTAAAAGAGTGAAAAAGGTAAAAAACATTATAGCAATGGTAATCAAGAATTTAGAGAATAAGGTGAAGTTGGTGACTATCATCTGTAGCCTGTTTCTGGTTGGATGCGTGCTGATAAGTATCAGTAGCATCTGGACTGCGAAGAATATGGTGGTGGATGCACAGAACAAAATCTATGTATTGGACGGCAACGTGCCGATTCTGGTACAGCGCACAACGATGGATGAGACACTGGATGTGGAAGCAAAGAGCCATATCGAGATGTTCCATCATTATTTCTTCACATTGGCACCCGATGACAAGTACATCAAATACACGATGGAGAAAGCCATGTATCTGGTGGATGAGACAGGATTGGCGCAGTACAATACGCTGAAAGAAAAGGGTTTCTATTCCAACATCATGGGAACAAGTGCCGTGTTCAGCATCTTCTGTGACAGTATCAAGTTCAACAAGGAGAAGATGGAGTTTACCTACTACGGCAGACAGCGCATCGAGCGTAGAACCAATGTGCTGACCCGTGAACTGGTGACGGCAGGACAGTTGAAACGAGTGCCGAGAACTGACAACAACCCACATGGATTGCTGATAGTGAACTGGCGAACCTTGCTCAACAAGGATATTGACCAGAAGACGAAGAGCAACTATTAAAGGTAAAAGGGTAAAGAAGTAAAAAGGTAAAAAAAAAAATAACGATGAACACAAAAGGATTTAAGCAGATGCTCATTGGGGAGAAGATGCCCGACAAGGACGACCCAAAATACAAGGAACGCTATGAGCGAGACGTGAGAGCTGGAAGAAAGTTTGCCAGGATGTGCAGAATTGACAAGGCGGCAGCCCATGTGCAGAAATTTGCCGACTTGCATAAGACAATGTTCCTGGTCATCGTGTTCGGTTTTGTGGGTGTGAGCTTCAGTTTCAACATCTATCGCATGGCAAGAGCTTATCACTATCAGGGAGAGCGACGCACTGCTACGGAGAGACAGGACTCGCTGATAAAGGCTCGCCATCAGAATATGGGGAATGCAAAGAACATAGTAAGGACCAATGAGGATGCACGCCATCCTCATAAAGACAAATAACGATGAAGCTGACAGAAAGAATCAATTTCAGACAACCCAAGTACATGCTACCTGCGATTGTCTATCTTCCACTGCTTGGTGCCTCCTACTTTATCTTCGACCTCTTTGATACCAAGGTGGCGGAGAAGAAGGATGCCAATATGCAGACCACGGAATATCTGAATCCGAACCTTCCACAAGCTCATATCAAGGGCGGTGACGGTATTGGAGGCAAGTATGAGAACATGTTGAACGCCTACGGCAAGATAGAAGACCATAGTGCCGTGGAAAATATAGACCGAGACAATGAGCAAGAAAAAGAAGAATACCAAAGCAAGTATTCGGATGCAGAACTGCAACAGTTGGATGCTGAAGCCAAGAAGCAAGCAGAAATGGAAAAACAGAGAGAAGCACAAGAAGCCCATGAGCGACAAAGAGAGAATGAAGCGTTGGCGGAATTGAACAAGGCGCTTGCCGAGGCAAGACTGAAGGGACAGCAAGCCACACAAGCGAACATCTCGACTTCTGCAGCCACCTCTCCTGCCGACTCGCAAGACTCAGCCAAGGGCGGTATCAACATCGAAGGCAAAATAAAGGTGAATGAGAATGCCAGAAAGGAAGCGGACGAGAATGACAAGCCAAGTGAAGTGGTAAAAAAGGTGAAGACATCATCGGACTACTTCAATACATTGGCAGTGAATGAGAAAGAGCCGACACTCATCAAGGCTATCATTGACGAGAACATCAAGGCTATGGATGGAAGCCGTGTACGTTTGAGACTGTTAGATGATGTGGAAATCGGTGAAATGGTGGTGAAGAAAGGCGCATACCTGTATGCCACCATGAGCGGTTTCAGTTCGCAACGAGTGAAAGGAACGGTGAAAAGCGTGCTGGTGGATGACGAGATAGTGAAAATCAACCTGTCACTCTATGACACAGACGGCATGGAAGGCTTGTATGTGCCAAGCAGCCAGTTTAGAGAGACCACCAAGGATGTGGCAAGCGGAGCCGTGACCGGGAATGTGGATATGAATACCACCAATACTGGCAGCAGTTTTTCACAATGGGGCATGCAGACCATGCAGAATGCCTATCAGAAAACAAGCAATGCCATAGGCAAGGCTATCAAGAAGAATAAAGTGAAACTGAAATATGGCACCTTTGTGTATCTGATAAACAGCAAAGAGACCAAGAGTAAGTAAACATCAACATTCAAAGAATACGAATATGAATATCAAGAAGACCATTGGCGCACTCATGATGTGTGCAATAAGTGTCACTCCCCTGATGGCACAACAGACCAGTGCAGAGAGCTATCAGCCCAGCACCTACCAGGAGATGGAACAGCTGACCGTGAACGAGCAGGTGACTACAGTCATTACGGCAAGCGAACCCATCCGCTTTGTGGATATATCCACCGACAAGATAGCAGGAGACCAACCCATCAACAATACCGTGCGACTGAAGCCCAAGGAGGGACTGCATGAAGATGGTGAAGTGCTTGCCATCGTGACCATTGTGACAGAACGCTACCGTACCCAGTATGCGCTGCTCTATACAACAAGATTGCAAGAGGCAGTGACGGATAAGGAGATACAACAGATAGAAAAGAATGCCTATAACAATCCTGCGGTCACATTGTCCTCTACGGATATGGCTCGATATGCTCGTCAGATTTGGTGTTCGGAAGCCCATGTGAACAATGTGAAGACCAAAGTCCATAAGATGGTAATGCGTCTGAACAACATCTATTCGTCGGGTGACTATTTCTTCCTGGATTTCTCCGTGGAGAACAAGACAGACATTCCGTTTGACATAGACCAAATACGATTGAAGTTGACGGATAAGAAGACCGCCAAGGCTACCAACTCGCAGATGGTAGAGTTACATCCAGTCTTCACGTTGGAGCAAACCAAGCGTTTCCGCTATGGCTACCGCAATGTAATAGTCATTCGGAAGATGACATTCCCGAATGACAAGCAATTAACCATCGAAATGACGGAGAACCAAATCAGCGGTCGCACCATCTCATTGAAAGTGAACTATAGCGATGTGTTGTCAGCCGACTCATTCAATCCGATTTTTCTAAAATAGCAATCATATCCAATGGAAGAAAGCAAGGAGCTACAAGGATTTTACAAGATATTCAGGGCGGTCATCTACATATCCGTGTTGATGGAGTTCTTTGAGTATGCCATAGACCCAAGGGCGATAGACGGCTTTGGCGGTGTGGTGTGCGACCTGCACGACCGCATCAAGCAGTGGTTCATCTACCATGACGGCAACCTGGTGTATAGCAAGGTGGTGACGTTCTTGTTGGTGTGCATCACCTGTGTAGGCACGAGAAACAAGAAACACTTGGAATTTGATGCCCGAAGGCAGGTGCTATACCCCTTGGTGAGTGGCGTGCTGCTGTTGCTATTGTCCGTGTGGCTCTTCGGCTATGCGATGGACACTCGTCTCTATACCCTAAGATTGAACACCATTCTCTATATGGTGACAACCATCATCGGAACGGTATTGGTGCATATCGCCTTGGACAACATCTCGAAGTTCTTGAAGGAAGGACTGATGAAAGACCGTTTCAATTTTGAAAACGAGAGTTTTGAGCAGTGCCAAAAGGAGGAATACAACAAATACAGCGTGAATATACCCATGCGCTACTACTATAAGGGCAAGTTCCGCAAGGGATGGGTGAACATCGTGAACCCATTCCGTGGCACCTGGGTAGTGGGCACACCGGGTAGCGGTAAGACATTCTCCATCATCGAGCCGTTCATTCGACAGCATAGTGCAAAAGGCTTTGCCATGGTCGTTTACGACTACAAGTTCCCTACCTTGGCAACCAAACTGTACTACCACTATAAGAAGAACCAACAGTTGGGCAAACTGCCAGAAGGCTGCAAGTTCAACATCATCAACTTCGTGGATGTGGAATACTCCAAGCGAGTGAACCCGATACAGCAGAAGTATATCAATAACTTGGCAGCAGCGAGCGAGACCGCAGAGACATTACTTGAATCCCTGCAAAAAGGAAAGAAGGAAGGCGGTGGCGGCAGCGACCAGTTCTTCCAGACCTCAGCCGTCAACTTCCTCGCCGCCTGTATCTACTTCTTCATCAACTATGGCAAAGAGCCATACGACAAGGATGGTAAGATACTGATAGCAGAGAAAGTACTTGACCCGAAGACCATGCAGATGAAGCCGACTGGAAAGGTGTTTAACCATGCAGGAGAAGAAGTGGAGCCTGCCTATTGGTTGGGCAAGTATAGCGATATGCCTCATATTCTTAGTTTTTTGAACGAAAGTTACCAGACAATCTTCAATGTGCTGGAGACCGACAATGAGGTAGCACCCTTATTGGGACCGTTCCAGACCGCCTTGAAGAACAAGGCAATGGAGCAGTTGGAGGGTATGATAGGTACACTGCGTGTCTATACCTCACGTCTTGCCACCAAGGAAAGCTATTGGATATTCCACAAGGACGGCGATGACTTCGACCTGAAGGTCAGTGACCCGAAGAATCCGAGCTATCTGCTGATAGCCAATGACCCAGAAATGGAGAGCATCATTGGAGCATTGAACGCCCTTATTCTCAATCGCTTGGTAACACGAGTGAACACAGGACAAGGCAAGAACATCCCCGTGAGCATCATCGTGGACGAGTTGCCGACCCTCTACTTCCACAAAATAGACAGACTGATAGGCACAGCCCGAAGCAACAAGGTGAGCGTAGCCTTAGGATTTCAGGAACTGCCACAGTTGGAAGCCGACTATGGCAAGGTTGGTATGCAGAAGATTATCACCACCGTAGGCAATGTGGTGAGCGGTTCGGCACGAAGCAAGGAAACGCTCGAATGGCTGTCCTCCGACATCTTCGGAAAAGTGGTGCAACTGAAGAAAGGTGTGACCATCGACCGAGACAAAACAAGTATTAACCTGAACGAGAACATGGACAGCCTTGTCCCTGCCTCCAAAATTTCGGATATGCCGACAGGATGGATCTGCGGACAGACCGCAAGAGACTTTGTGGCAACCAAGACTGGCATGAATGGCAGTATGAACATACAGGAAAGCGACGAGTTCAAGACCAGTAAGTTCTATTGCAAGACCGACTTCAATATGGCAGACATCAAGAAAGAGGAAAGCGAGTATATGCCACTGCCCAAGTTCTACACCTTCAAGAGCCGTGATGAGCGTGAGCGCATCCTCTATAAGAACTTCGTGCAAGTTGGCGAGGACGTGAAAGCCATGATATCGGAGATATTCAACAAGAAGAATGCCAAGTGACAAGTCAATGACACTCCAAATGCAAAACAAAAACAACATCCATGACGAAAAAGATAAGAACATATATTACCCTAATGCTCTTGTTTCTGTGCCAAAGCATCGTGGCACAGAACAAAACACCTACAAACGATAGCCCAAGCCAAACCGACTTGGGCATCTTTGCTTTGCCACCCTTAGAACGAGCGGTGCGCTGCATCAAGTATTACGAGGGATGGCACGATATCAAGCGCAACTATCCCTATATCGGATGGGGACACCGGATTTTGCCGCATGAGAAGTTCAGCAAGAACCTCACCTATCAGCATGCCGATTCTCTGTTGCGTTCAGACATTACCAAGTTATGCGCCATGTTCCGCAAGTATGGCAAGGACTCACTACTCCTTGCCGTACTTGCCTACAATGTCGGCCCCTACAAAATATTAGGGAACAAAAGATTTCCGAAGAGCCATCTCCTGCAAAAGATTGAACGAGGATTGCGTGACATAGAAAAAGATTACCTTGACTTTTGCAGATGGAGAGGCAAATGCATTCCGTCCATCAAAAGGCGAAGAATGACAGAACTTCAACTATTATACATCCCATAAAAACGAAATATAACTTCATCAACCATCGGAGTAGCACTTCATAGCCTGTCGAAGCTATACTTCATCGGCACTTCAAGTATATTGGCCTAATAACATACAAAAATTGCATAAGAACAGCATTTGTATATACAAAAATTCTGAGATATTAAAGCATTTAGGCTTAAATAGTCTTAAATTTATGTTGTGATATTTATATTTCCTGTCATTTCTTGTCTTTTCTCAATAAATTTTCGTATTTTTGCAGCCGGATTGTATAGCCAGACCGCAGTTGTCGCTGTAAGACGAGTTCTTTCATGATAACCGAGTCGGCAGCCTACGCCGTGCTGAGTGTAGTGAAGTCAACCATGACATATCTATACGAAAGCGGGCTTTGGGTGGGAA